>QWCH01002319.1_pt1 | contig 24396 bp, 19 predicted proteins | sample 1972671 | NCBI WGS metagenome assembly QWCH01 (sample SAMN09866713, study PRJNA288562) | Human gut metagenome isolate term3_stool, whole genome shotgun sequencing... | isolation source: gut | host: Homo sapiens | place: USA: California
GGAAACCCCGAAAGCCGTCGTACTCGATTATAAAATGTACATTCCGGAAACCGACCACCGGATCAAAGCCACGGGATTCAGTAAAATAGTGAACGTCCCCGGGCGTGACTCCGCCGAGATATACGTGATATTGCAAAAACGCTGGGAAGATGCCAACGGCAACGTGTTCGCCAAACGCGTCGGCACCGTGGTAGAACGTATTTCGGAAACAAACCCCGACTGGGTAAACAACCACAGGCTGGAAATCCTGTACGGCGACGCCACCGGACAACCGGGATACAAACCTTTCATGCAACTGATTCCCAAGGAACAATCCCTCTATTGCATCAACAGCAAAGGCAAATCCGTACCTATCGAGGAAGTAGGCTGGGGGGACGCTGACGACCAACCGACTCATCTCGTTTTCCGCATCTCCTCCAGCTACGGGGAAGCGTACATCGGCTCCGTCGGTAACAAATTCTGGGTAGACAACGTGCGATTGGCATACTAATCCCTACCCTTTCCCTACCCCTTCCTGCCCTCATGAACGTAGCATAAACGTATCATGAACGTAGCATAGTCGTAAATCTGCGTTCATGATGTGTTCATGCTATATTCATAATGCCCTCTTGAGATAGCGAATCCATAACCCCAAGAGCGGGAAAAGAATAACTAACCGTTTCCACGACTTACCCGCCAAGCGAATAACAAAAACAGCATCCCCGCAAAAATAAAAGGAATACTCAACACCTGTCCCAAATCCAGTGACATCTGTTCCTCGAAAGACACTTGACGCTCTTTCAAAAATTCCAACAAAAAACGGGCACTGAATACCGTCACGAGCATCCATCCCCACAACATCCCCGGGTAACGCTTCAACCCCACCCGCCTGTAAAGCAACATGTTTCCCCCGAAAATAGCCAAATACACCATCGCCTCGTACAACTGTGCCGGATGCCGGGGTACACCATCCACCCGTTCGAAAACAAAAGCCCAAGGCACACTCGTCCCGCTCCCGACAATCTCCGAGTTGACCAGATTTCCCAACCGTATAAAACAAGCCGCCAACGGCAACACCAAAGCAATCGCGTCCAACGTTCGAATAATCTTCTCCCCCGTTACCCGGGAATAAATCACCAACGCCACAATCCACCCCAGCGCTCCCCCGTGGCTCGCCATCCCCTCGTAGCCCGAAAACACGTAGCCTCCTCCCGGCAATTCCCTGACAGGCAAAAAGATCTCCAACGGATGTTTCCAGTAATAATCGTACTCGTAAATCAAACAATGTCCTATCCTCGCCCCGAGAAACAAACCCACCAAACTCAACACCACCAACACCTGCAAATGCTCCCACGGCATCCCGTTCCTCTCGTACACCCGCTTCAATATCCACACGGACAACACTGTCCCCGCGATAAACAGCAGGCTGTAGTACATAATCGGCACCCCCAACACCTTAAAAGCCACCGGCTCGACATTCCAACGGATAAACATCATAACAAAACAGATAATCAACTCGAGCCAAAGGTACGTAAAATAGTCAAATATTCCCCGTGTTCCCACGGTAATCCCAAGGTAATACTACCTCATCCCGGTTACAGCACGGGTATTCCCCCGTTACAGCCCCCTTCCCCAAGGGCGAAACAAGCGCGAGCGAAGCGACTTGTAAGTAACGTGAGGTATTACTACCCTAGGAATACGGTATATTTTCAGTGAAATCAAGACACGATAAAAAATAACCTTACATGCGCCCTAATTATTCGGCGGATTTTACTATCTTTGCCCAATTTTTAATCAATTCGTATAAAGATAAACTCTATGGCAATCTATTTGGACGATGTATCAAGAACTTTCGGAGAATATCTGCTTATTCCCGGTTTAACCACGAAACAGTGTATTCCTACCAATGTTTCATTGAAAACACCTTTGGTGAAGTATAAAAAAGGCGAAAAATCGGCTATCGAGCTGAATATTCCTTTTGTTTCCGCGATTATGCAGTCGGTTTCCGACTCGGGACTGGCGATAGCGCTTGCCCGTAACGGCGGATTGTCATTCATTTTCGGCTCGCAACCCATCGAATCGCAAGCCGAAATGGTTCGCAAGGTAAAGAAATTCAAAGCCGGATTCGTTACCAGCGACTCGAACATCACCCCGGAAGCCACCTTGGCTGACGTGCTGGCTCTCGTGAAACGGACGGGACACACCACCATGGGAGTGACTGACGACGGTACCCCGAACGGCAAATTGCTAGGATTGGTAACCAGCCGGGATTACCGCGGGGAGAAAGACCCGAAAGACCGGAAAGTAAAAGAGTTTATGACCCCGTTCTCCAAACTAACCGTGGGAGAAGTAGGTATGACTCTCAGCGAAGCGAACCAAATCATCTGGGATCACAAGCTGAATACATTGCCCATCATAGACAAAGACCAGAAGCTGGCTTACTTCGTGTTCCGCAAAGACTACGATAGCCACAAGGATAACCCGAACGAACTGTTGAACATGACGGACAAGAAATTACTTGTCGGTGCGGGTATCAATTCACGGGATTACAAAGAGCGGGTTCCCGCCCTCGTGGAAGCAGGAGTAGACGTGTTGTGTATCGACTCGTCCGACGGATTCTCCGAGTGGCAAAAAGAAACTTTGCAATGGATCAAGGAAGAATACAACGGCAAAGTACTCGTGGGAGCCGGAAACGTGGTAGATCAAGCCGGATTCCGTTATCTGGTTGAAGCCGGAGCGGACTTTATCAAAGTAGGTATCGGTGGCGGTTCCATCTGTATCACCCGCGAGCAAAAAGGTATCGGACGCGGACAAGCGACTGCCGTTATCGACGTGGCAAAAGCCCGTGACAAGTATTTCGAGGATACCGGTATTTACGTGCCTATTTGCAGTGACGGTGGTCTGGTACACGATTACCACATGGTATTGGCTCTTGCCATGGGTGCCGACTTCTTGATGATGGGACGTTACTTTGCCCGTTTCGACGAGTCCCCCACCAAAAAATTAATGGTGGGAAACAACTACGTGAAAGAATACTGGGGCGAAGGTTCCAACCGCGCGCACAACTGGCAACGTTACGACATGGGCGGCAGCGAATCCTTGAAATTCGAGGAAGGAGTGGATAGCTACGTTCCCTACGCGGGAAAATTGAAAGATAATCTGGACGTAACCATCGGAAAGATCAAATCGACCATGTGCAGTTGCGGGGCAACCACTATCCCCGAATTGCAGAAAAACGCCAAGATCACGCTGGTTTCATCTACCAGTATCGTGGAAGGCGGCGCTCACGATGTAATCTTGAAAGATCACAATAGATAAAAAAACACGAGTTTATCAGGCAACATACTGTAAACTCACACAAAAATACCCGTTGGAAAGATAAACAACGGGTATTTTTTTTGAACAGGAAATATGAACTCCAATTGCCGATTCAAAGGTATTGCTCTCTTTTATACATACATAACAATTTACTCAATGGAGTGAGTATTTTTACTCAATAATATATGAAATATCCTCTACTCTACAAACACCACTTAATATAATATCACCTATTTATTCTTCATCATATTCCAAGTATTTTACCATCTTGTAATTCTTCAGGAATAGACGGTTGGCAGGGTAACTCTGTTCTTTCTCCACCACGAACCCCAATTTCCGGAAAAAAGGATAAGCCGTGAGGCTCACGTCAGCAGTGATTGCCGATACTTTCAAGGCACGGGCTCTTCTCTCCATAAAACCGTACAGGGTTGAAGCGATACCTTGCCCTTGAAAATCTTTATGCACGAACATGGAATTCAAATATCCATTTGCCGACAGCGCGGCAAATCCCAACACATGACCGTCCTCATCTTCTACCATCAAAGTGTAATAAAAATACACGATCTTCTCCCAACGTTCGTCATTTTCCCCGCAGGAAGCCCAGTCTGCCACTTCTTCTGCCGTGTAATCCTGTCTGTTCACTGACAAGACGGTTTCCCGGAATAACTGTTTCAAGGCAGGAATATCCCGGATAGTAGCTTTTCGTACACACTCTATCGCTCTCATATAGAACGAATTTAAGTATCAGTATTTCTGACAGGTGTTACAATAATAGATACTTCCTCCCATGTAATTTTCTTTCAATATCGTATCGCCGCAACGAAGACAATGAGTCCCGACCGTATCTTTGGATAAATAAGAAATATATCCTCCCTTCCGGTCAAACAAATCTTTCTCCGAGCTACGACCACCTTTCTCAAGCATTTCACGCGTGGTATCTTTCACGTGATGATACAATTCTTCCCGCTGCCGCACGGATAGAGTAGCGATCTTCGTTTTCGGATGAACACGGGCATTGTACAGGATATCCTGTAACACCCCGTTTCCCAAACCGGGAATCATCTGATCCGTCGCCAGAAATGCTTTAGCGCTCTTGTTTTGCACGTCCCCGGCGTTAATCAATCCCAAGAAATACTCCTTGGTAAAAGCATCCGACATCACTTGCGGCTTTGTTCTGACACAACTGTAATAGGCGTTCAACCCGCCATCGAACGAGTCGCCCGCAAAACAAAGTATTCCCCCGTACATGCGTACGGAAACGATGATACAACTTTCATCCTCGAATCCCACGAGCAACTGGTGTTTGTCCGGCAATTTCGCCCCCGGTGCGTAATAACGTAAATTCGCCCCATCCGTGAACACAAGTTTTACATCCCCCGCGTTTACCTGTACCATTCCCCCGTAAGCACATGACTCTCCCACGATTTTATCTTGCAACATTTCGGGATACTCGTCCGGGTTTCCACAAGAAAAAGTGAATTTATGCGGCGTGTGACGCACCAATACATAAGTAACACGCTTCCCTTTGATCGTTTCATTCAATTGCCTTGCCAAACAAACTGCTTCCGGTGCTTCTATCATATCATTCTGTTTTATTGTTTTATTTTCAAATATAGAATAAAAAAATGAACCATAACATTCTTTTTATTACTTTCGTACACGATAAAAAAGAACTTATGAATTACAAAATCACTCACTATCCCAACAAACAGCGGTTTGAAATCGAAATCGGAGGCATGACAGCCTACGCGGAATATTATTTACACGACGGTAGTCTGGATATCATCCACACGTTTGTACCCCCGGCATTAGAGGGACAAGGCATAGCCGGGGCATTGACCGAAGCCGCCTATGAATACGCAAAAGCCAACGAGTTGAAACCCAAAGCGACTTGCTCTTACGCTGTCGTCTGGTTAAAAAGACACCCGGAATATCTTTGATTTTCATTTCGCCATGTACTGGCAGTATATATTAAACAACTCCTTCGGCATCTTCAATAAATGGGTGAACTTTATACGGCTATCCCCTTTCTCCACCCACGTGTCGAGAGGCACCTCGTGAATGATTTTGTCGTAGTCGGCATGCTCCTTCCGTACCCGCAAAATCAGTTCCACGTCAAAGAGCCATTTGGAATTAAAACTATCTTTAAAAATCACGGGTACCAACTCGCTTTTAAATAATTTCGCCCCGCATTGGCTGTCATACACGGGAAGCTGATACAGCACGGAAACCAACGTGGCGAATCCCCGCCCCAAGTAATGACGATACGCTTTACGCTGCACGTTTGCCCCCAACCGTTTCAACCGGACTCCCATCACCATCTGTACCCCCTGCTTATACTCCATCTCTTCCGACAGCAAATGCAAATCCTCTAACGGGGTAGCCAAATCGGCATCCAAAAAGCCTATCGCCTTGTACCGTCCCAACGAAGCCGCGTACAGCATGCCACTCCGCACGGCTTCCGCCTTTCCCCGGTTGTCGGCGTTATCCACCAGCAGGAACCGTTCCGGTTCCGAGGCTACAGCCCGGCGCAAAACCTCGGAAGTGTTATCCTTACTCCCGTCATTCACGAAACAGAAATCAAATCTCTCGTCGTGCCTCACGAAATCACGGAATTTGGATACTTCCAAACGTTGGGATTCGTTATAACAAGGTATTATAATACATATTTTTTTCATCGCGTCTCTTTTTATAATCGGATGTCGCCCCCTTTGGACAGTACATTCTGCAATTCCGAGGCTTCCCAATCGTGAGGATCAAGTTCCGTGGCTTTCTTCGCGTATTCCAACGCCGAAGCACGCCGCCCCTCTGTCAATTCGTACAATCCCCACAGCAACATCAACTCGCTATCCTCTTTCACGTCCTTCATTTGCAGTAACAATTCACGTGCTTCCGCCGACTTTTTCTGTTGCAAGAAAGCCCGTATCTCAATCTTCCGCAAAGTAACCTTATCCCGTCCCTGCTCGTGCAGCAAGGTTGTAACCTGTTCCAGCATTTTGTAGTTCTTCACCCGGCAATAACACTCTGCCAATGAAAGCAATACCTTCTCGTCCGCTTTCTTTGCCCGCACCACCTTTTCGTACGTTTCAATAGCTTTCGCGTAACTCCGGTTACGTTTCAGAATATCACCACCTAACGCCAGAGCCTGATCGTTACGTCCGTTATAACGCAACGCTTTATTCACTTGATCGAGGGCTTCTTTATCCTTCCCTTCAGTGTAATAAATCAATCCTTTCAAATAATAGGACGAAGAAGCCACGTCATTCTGAGCCAACATACCATCGACAGCCTGATGCGCCGTGGCATAACGTCCCAACTCCAACGCGCTGAGAGCCTTTATATTCAACGCGTCCATCAGTTGAGGCTGCCATTTCAACGCCTCCCCGGCACAACGTAAGGCATCCTCGTGTTTGTGCGCACTGTAATACATTCTCGCCAACCGCATCCACATCTCCTCGTTCCACGGGTGGGCTTTCAAATAATCCTCCAGTTCCGCCTCGGCTTCCGCGTATTTCTTTTCCTTTTCCAACAATATCGCCCCGTAATCTTTTTTGGAAGTACGTTCCCCGATCACGCACATGGGCAAACCATCCACATCCACGGAATGAAGGAATCCCTCTTTCACGGGGAAAAGCCCGTTCTTCAACTGGTAACTATTGATATACACGTTACCGAATATCATATAATCCCAATCTTTACTATACTTGTCGTAATATCGGCTGTAAATCACCGTCACGTTCGTATCCTTCCGGAAATAGTGTTGCAAATTGGCACTGTGATTCGTGACGATCGTGACCGGACGTCCCTTGTAATCCACGTTCGCCTTAAACCAATCCACTCCTTTTTTCAAAGAATTATAATAGTAATCTGTTTCGTAATCACCATAAGCACCCTTCACCCCTCCTACCAGTTCGTTAAAATAGACGTAATCGTTCGGGTGGTTCACTGCCATATGCCGTGCCGGCAGGAAAAGCAAACCGATAAACCCGAACGCCGACACGAGTTTCAGGTATTTGGGAGTCACGGACAGCAACAATGTCCAGAAACGGGCAGCCAGCAACACCATGAACGGCATAACGAACAACAAATGCCGGATTCCGCCATATAAATTCGATTTCTGGTAAATCACCCAGAACACGGGAAACACCAGTGAAAACAGGATAAAGAAAGAGAGTAATGAAAACTCTTTCTTCCTCGAAACCATAAAAATAAAGTACCCGAAGAAACCGATCACCACCACCAGCGGCGATGCGATCATCAAGTATTTCGGGGCATAATGCACGGGCAACATATTGGACATCATCTGTTGTCCCTCGAATATGGTACGCAACCCGATATTATAATTCGTGAACTCCTTCAAAGAAAAGACCACGTTCGTGAAAGGACGAGCCATGGCAAAAGGCCACGTGACAATAGACAAGAAATAGCCGACAAACAACACGATCACGATAAGAAACAGGATATTCTCCACCTCTTTCCGGTATTTCAAGAATTTGTAAAATTCCTTGAAACCTACCCAAAGGATATAGAATAAACCTCCGTACATCACCAGATAAGGAAACAGGAGCAAACCTCCCGAACGAGTCCCCAATGCCAAAGCGATACCCAACACGGCACCAATGACGTGACGCAGTTTTATCACGGGATAACGATCGAACAACCGGACAAAATAAAATATAGCAACCAAATACCCCACGGCAAAAGGTATATCCTTCAAATTATTCATGCTATGCCCGAAAAAACGCGGCGAGAAGAAAAGCATCAACATGGACAGCAAACCGCATAATCCACCCCCGAAACGCAATCCCATCAGTCCGATAACGATAACCCCCAGTACCCCGACAAAGGCACATACCACGTGCCGCACGGCGTACACGTCATCCGCACCGATCACGTTTGCCACAACAGCCGCCACGACCTGCATCGAGTTCCCGTAAAGATGTAACGCCGTTTTCGGTTGATTTAGAGCCGCCTTATCCCCTTTCGTGAAATAATCCAACACGTAACCGGAATGACGGTGGTCTACAAACTCATCGCCACTAATACCGTAATCTTTGCTCACGTAAGGCATATAGAAAAACACGAATATCCCGAAAAGCAACATCAGCATACGATAGACCATATCCCGTCGGGCACGATTACCGGGATCAAACAACGTGGTAAAAAAACGACCGGATACCAGAAATTGAAACGGTACCCGCCACAAATAGTTGACAGCCGGATTAGAAGTCGCGGTTATTCCCTTCCAAGTGACCGTTGTCTCCAAACGACTGAATTTCACGTATGCTTTCTGCAAACTATAACTTACCGCCCGCAACAGGTTATCGTCCAAATCCTGCCCGGCGTATGATCTCGTGAACAAAGACTTCTGCCCGATCAATACCGGAGAATCCGTGATTACCCGATCCCCTCTCCACAATGCCACATCCATAAAACCGAACCATAATTTCCGTTTTTGTCCCGACACGTAATACAAATGCTCTTTCCGGCATGACTTACGATATGCCTGCACAAAAGTTGACAAAGTATTTACCGCCACCCGGTCAAGATCGACCAACATGACCTCGTCAGCATCCACGTTCTGAAGTGTCTTCAAGAACTCTTCATGACTACATCCCGACCTCAACAAAACAAAGTTACTCCGAAAGTCATTACCCGAATCCAAGAGGGATTCATGAAAATCTGTATTTCCGCTAAAACCAATCACTTGGATAGCTTTGTTCACGTTCTCTTCCACTATAATTTCTTTTACACAACAAGTTATATTATCTTCTAGCCTGATTGAATCTCTTCTAAGGGGATAAATATAATAAAAAACTTTATAGCAAACATCATTCTTAAAAAGTATTTAATATATCCATTTTTTTCGACATCAAGAACCTATAGAGAACCCACCGAAGACCTACCCAAATAATACCGTAATCATACCCCTCTTTCGTTCTTCCTCCGTTTATCCTCTGAACATCCTATAATCTTTCATATAGAAACACTGGAGCGAAACTGCCCATTCACCGTTTATAGGGGATGTCTTCCCTAGGACTTCAGTAGGTCTTCAATAGAATTTCAGTAGGTCGTCGAACAAGAACATATGACAAATCAAACAGAATTTTACAAGACATGGTTCCATACACAAGCCTTATCTATGACAAATCGTGACGTTCTGTCAGTAATCATGTCATTAAATATTCCAATTTTCCGGCTGGCACACCGTTTGATAAAAGATTAATGTTCTTGAAACTATTCGAGGACAAAGAACGAAAAACAAGTATTGAAAATAATAACATTATAATATTAAACAATATGGGAAAGATAATTGGTATAGATTTGGGAACCACGAACTCTTGCGTTGCCGTAATGGAAGGTAACGAACCCGTGGTGATCCCTAACAGTGAGGGAAGGAGAACGACACCGTCTATCGTCGCTTTCGTTGACAATGGCGAAAGAAAAGTAGGTGACCCCGCGAAACGTCAGGCGATCACGAACCCGACGAGAACAATATATTCTATCAAACGGTTCATGGGTGAAACCTATGATCAAGTAGCAAAAGAAATTAACCGGGTAGCTTACAAAGTGGTACGCGGTGACAATAACACCCCGCGTGTCGAAATCGGTGACCGGAAATATTCTCCGCAAGAGATTTCCGCGATGATTCTTCAGAAAATGAAGAAAACCGCCGAGGACTATTTGGGACAGGAAGTTACGGAAGCGGTAATCACCGTACCCGCGTATTTCAATGACGCTCAACGTCAAGCCACAAAAGAAGCCGGAGAGATTGCCGGATTAACGGTTAAGCGTATTATCAACGAGCCGACGGCTGCCGCTTTGGCCTACGGGTTGGATAAACAAGACAAAGACATGAAAATCGCTGTCTTCGACTTGGGTGGTGGTACTTTCGATATTTCTATCCTTGAATTGGGTGACGGAGTATTTGAAGTAAAATCAACCGACGGTGATACTCACTTGGGTGGTGATGACTTCGACGACGTAATCATCAACTGGCTTGCAGACGAATTCAAGAAAGACGAAGGCGTGGATATCCGGAAAGACCCGATGGCTCACCAACGTCTGAAAGAAGCGGCAGAAAAAGCGAAAATAGAGTTGTCAAGTTCCACGTCAACGGAAATCAACTTGCCGTATATTTTCCCGGTAGACGGAATGCCCAAACACTTGGTAAGAACATTGACAAGAGCTCAATTCGAGCAACTGACCGACCAACTGGTGCAAAACACGATCGAACCATGTCGCCGTGCCTTGAAAAACGCTAACATCAGCGCTTCCGAGATTAGCGAAGTGATTCTGGTAGGTGGTTCTACCCGTATCCCGGCTGTCCAGAAAAAGGTACAGGAGTTCTTCGGCAAAGCCCCGTCAAAGGGTGTAAACCCGGACGAAGTGGTGGCAGTAGGTGCCGCTATCCAAGGTGGTGTATTGACCGGAGAGGTAAAAGACGTGCTGTTGCTTGACGTAACCCCGCTTTCTTTGGGTATCGAGACGTTAGGTGGCGTGATGACCAAATTGATCGAGTCCAACACGACCATTCCGACCAAGAAATCAGAGGTATTCTCAACGGCTGCCGATAACCAACCGTCAGTAGAGATCCACGTGTTGCAGGGAGAGCGTCCCATGGCAAAAGACAACAAGACAATCGGACGTTTCCACTTGGACGGTCTACCACCAGCCCCGCGCGGTGTACCACAGATCGAGGTAAGTTTCGATATCGACGCCAACGGTATATTGAAAGTATCTGCCAAGGATAAAGCTACCGGAAAAGAACAATCTATCCGTATCGAAGCATCATCCGGTCTTTCGGACGCAGATATCAAGAGAATGAAAGACGAGGCTTCCGCTAATGCCGAAGCTGACCGGATTGAAAAGGAACGTATCGACACAATCAATAAAGCCGACAGTATGATCTTCCAAACCGAAAAGCAATTGAAAGAGTTTGGAGATAAATTGCCCGCGGACAAGAAACAACCGATTGAAGCCGCTTTGCAGAAACTGAAAGACGCTCACAAGGCTCAAGACGTTGCCGCAATCAACTCGTCAATCGATGAATTGAACAACGTGTTCCAAGCTGCATCACAAGAGATGTATAACGCCCAACAACAAGCCGGCGGACAACAACAAGGTGCACCTCACGCAGAACAACAACCGAACAACGGTGGTAAAGATCAAGAAGTAACCGACGTTGATTTCGAAGAAGTGAAATAAGAAAAAAGGGGCTGAAAAACAGTCCCTTTTTTAGTCCATAAAATTCGTAAGGTTTATAAAGTGGTATTATTACCTTATAGACTTTATAAACCTTACGAATTTTATGGACTATTTATTTAAGATATTTCGCTATCGTTTCTTTTAACAAGTTAGCTGATAATGGTTTTGTCAGATAATCATTACATCCGGCTTCCAATGCTTTCACACGGTCGTCATCAAAAGCGAAAACGGTTAAGGCTATGATTGGTACCTCTTTAGATTCCGCCCGAATCACACGGGTTGCAGCCAAACCATCCAGTACCGGCATTTTTATATCCATGAGGATAAGGTCGGGGTTTGATTGTTTGAATAAATCTATTGCTTCTTGCCCATCCCACGCGTGAACCAATGTATAAATTTTTCCGATAATAGCTTTCAATAAAAGGTAATTACTCTCAACATCTTCCGCGACCAGAATTGTTCTACCGGCACTTACGCTTTCTTTTGTTTCATTATTTTCCATATCGTTCATTCCTGTTTCGATTGCAATTTCTTGATAAGGAATTGTAAATTTAAAAATAGAACCTTTATCCCCTTCGGATTCGACAGATATATCTCCGCCCATTTTTTCAACCAGCATCTTACATATCGCCAATCCTAATCCCGAACCTCGGGCAAAGGTATTCAATTTTGTGAAACGATCAAAGATTGTGGTTACTTTTATCTTTCTACCGTTCTACCGTTCAAGTGTAAAAACTTTATAAGAATATAGCAAAAAACTTTTGCAGAACATTCAATTTTTATACTTTTGCGCCATACTTAGCATGTGTGCTAAACGTGGAGTAATATTCATTCAAACTATAAATGTTTAATTAAAAATTCAAAATTATGGTCGGATTAATTTATCTGCTTATTGTCGTTTTGATGTTGGTTTCCATGTGGAAAATCTTCGAAAAAGCCGGCAGGCAAGGTTGGGAAGGTATTATCCCTATTTACAACATTTACGTGATGCTTCAAATTATCAACAGACCGTGGTGGTGGCTTTTGATCATCATTTTCGTGCCGATTGCAAACCTCGTGTTTTCTATCATCATGTTACACGAGTTCCTTGCCAAATTCGGTAAAGGCGTCGGATTCACGATTGCAACCATTTTCTTCGGTTTCATCACGTTACCGATGTTGGCTTTCGGAGATGCCACGTTCAAAAATGAATAAATAAGTTTATAAAGTTCATAAGGTGCATGCATCTTATGAACTTTACTAACTGTTTGCCAGTTCTCGCAAAAAATCCCGTATAGTTTCTTGAATTTTCACCGGGTCGCCCGTGTAGTTATTCACGAATATGGTGAATGCCAATGTTTCTCCATTCCGTGTTGACAAATATCCGGCCAAGGCACGCACTCCAAACATAGAACCCGTTTTCGCTCTTAAATTACCGCCTAATACCGGATCGGCTGAATATACACGCAGCCCCCTGTCAATACCGCCTCGGGGTAAGGAAGCAAAAAAAGAATCTCCCAAATGACTTTTCGCCCATAATAGCAAATCCGTGATTACCTCTGCAGGCAAGGCATTAGACGGAGAAAGCCCGCAAGCATCCTTTATCGTGATTCCCGTTGAATCAATGCCGATAGCACTTAATTCTTGTTTCACCGTAGTTTCAAAATCCGAAGGGTTTACCAGCGCACCCAATGCTTCGGCAAAGAGATTCACGCTATTTTTATTCGTGTAGAAAACGATTTCTTTTAGTAACGGAGATTCAACAGTAAACCATTCGCGACATTCGGTAGAAACACCTTTTTTCTTTTCCACGATAATGTTTTTCGCTTTCAATTCTTTCTCTATCTCTGCCCGAAAAACCGATGCCGGTTTATGCATAGCTCCTTTCACGGCAAAAGAAGAACGGTTGGCAGGTATAGTTCCTCGCACCAACAGCACGGAAGCCTCCGGACCACCATATATCCATGCGTCATCCTGTTGCTTCACGGAGGCTAAAACCTCATTTTGCAATTTCACTCCCGGTACTGACGGGATGACAGATACGACACGGGTACGTGTTCCCGGTTTCCCGGATGTCAAAGTGACCGTGTACGTGTTATCCCGATAATTGAACGGGTGATACAAAGCCCCGTAGTAATTGGCAATATCTTCCCAAGGCCACGAACCCGGAATATAGGGTTGTTCCCCCTCGCCCTGAATAATAACGGCTCCTTCGATACGTCTTATACCCAGTCCGACGATCGAATCCACCAAACGTTTCGTAAAGACAGCATCTTTGAAATACTTCGAATCAAGACAGGGATCACCCCCGGCCTCTATAACGATATTTCCTTGAAGGAGCCCTTCTTTTATCTCTCCCGTGTAAAATACTTTAGTTTGATAGGTCAACGAGTCACCTTTCAACTTCAAAGCCAACGAGGTGGGCAATAGCTTCAACACGGAAGCCGGACGCAAAGCCATTCCGGGGTTATGTTCATACACGACTTCGCCGCCGGCGACATTCTTCACGCTCACGCCGATCGCCGCGTGTTTCAGTCCCTCCTGCTGCCACAAGGCTTGCAATTTATCGGGATTCTGCGCGATTCCTTGACCAAATGTCAACAAGAGAACAATAACGGTTCCCCAGAAGTTCATCATTCGGCAATGGATTTCAACACATTGTTTACTTCTTCCTCCGTACTGTGTAATTTCTCTTTACAAAATTCGACAAGCACGGCTATCCGCTTTACTTTTTCTCGTAACTCGTCTACATCCAACTTATTTTCTTCCAAGAGTTTTACCAAGTTCTCAATCTCCTCCATCGCTGATTTATAGGTCAAATTCTCTTCCATAATAATTCCTTTATTTATCTATATCTTTAACTTCACTTCGTATCACACCCTTAAACAATTCCGTTTCCAGAATATCTCCATCCCGCACGAGAACACTGTCCCGCACGGCTTTCCCGTTTACACGGGTAATAGAGAATCCCTTCTCCAGTATATTTTTCGGATCGGCATATTTCATCTTGGTTTCCGCCAGTTCCAGAAAATAACGGTTTGCTGTCAGTATCTCCGCGACTTTCACCCCGAATTGTGTTTTCAATCGTTCCAAATAATTCATTTGATTCCCCAGAAACAATTCCGAGGCATGATTGGCACGTCGGGAACCCAGAATCAAACGGTTTTCCTGTCCCTCCAAAAATAAACGGGTGAACTGTTTTAATTCGGTAATCTTTACCACTTGCCGGGTTTTCTCGTCCTGCAACAATCGTTTAGCTCCCCGCATCAAACTCTCTTTGGCTATTTCCAAGCGTCCCTCCGCTTCATTGAATCGTTCGATCAGGAATGCTGCTGCCGCCGTGGGAGTCTTTACACTACGGTACGCCACCCGATCAACGATAGTTTCATCCCGTTCATGCCCGATGCCCGCAAGAACAGGAATCGGGAATTGTGCTACATTTGCCGCCAAGTCATACGAATCAAAACTTCCCAAATCCGTTTGAGAACCACCACCGCGAATAATAACCACCACGTCGAAAAGCGACTCGTACTCGTATATCCTTTCCAGTGCGGCAATCACCGATTCCGTTGTTTTCTCCCCTTGCATAACGGCAGGGAATAACTTGGTATGAAAGGCGTAACCGTACACGTTCCGATGCAATTGATCCGTGAAATCCCCGTACCCCGCCGCTGTCGGAGAGGATATCACGGCTATCGTTTTCGGAAGCATGGGTAGTTCCAACTCCCGATTCATGTCAATCACTCCCTCTTGTGTCAAGCGGTCGATAATTTCTTTTCGCTTACGCTCCAAATCACCTACCGTGAAAGTAGGATCAATATTTTTTATATTCAGTGAATAGCCGTACAGCTCGTGAAAAACGATCTCCACGCTGACAAGGACTTTTATCCCTCTTTGCAGGGATTTGCCTGTCGTTGTTTCGAAATACGGTTTCAACATCCGATAGGTGAAAGCCCATATCGTTGCTCTTGCCGTGGCAATAACGGCATCATCCCCCTCCCGCTTCTCCACGAGTTCTAGGTAACAATGCCCCGAACGGTTTTCTTTCACGTCCGCGATCTCGGCAATCACCAAGAAAGTATCCGGGAAACGGTTTTTCAACTCTTGTTTCACCAGACTGTTTAATTGATATAAACCGATAGGAGTCATTGAAATTTTAGATTTAAGATTGTCGATTTTAGATTTCTACCCGCTTATTTACGCTTCTTTTCTTCTAAATCAAATCTCACTCCATTGGTTCCAGCTCCAATTGATTCAGCTCATCAATATAAGATAACAATTCTACCCGTCCCAACTTGGTTTCGGCAGAAGTCATAAAGGTTATCGGCATACTCTCCCACGTGTCCTTCATCCCCTCGTGATATTTGGCGATGCAATTCATACGTTCCGTGGTGGATAATTTGTCTGCTTTCGTGAATACCATCACGAAAGGTACTCCGTTTTCCCCCAACCATTCCATAAATTCCAAATCGATTTTTAACGGTTCATGGCGGCTGTCTATCAACACGAATAGACAAACCATATTTTCCCGTTTCAAAATATAATTCTTGATCATGGCACTAAATTGCGACCTTTGTGTTTTTGATGTACGGGCATACCCGTATCCCGGTAAATCGACCAAATACCATTTGTCATCAATCAAAAAATGGTTTATTAACTGTGTCTTTCCGGGACTGGCGGATGTTTTGGCCAGTTTACTGTGGTTCGTCAGCATATTAATCAACGAGGATTTTCCCACGTTTGATCGCCCGATAAACGCGTACTCGTGTCTGTCAGGTTCCGGACATTTACTCACATCCGTGTTACTTGTCACAAATTTTGCACTGTAAACTTCCATAATGTCTTATTTAAAAATGAAGAAAATTGAAGATGTAGTTTATGTCTCTACATCTTCAAATTTACAAATTATTTAGCTCCGAGAAGAAGATCTGTTGAAATTTCTAGGCTTTTTCGGGTCACTTCCCGGTCTGCCTCTACGTTTTCCGCCGTTACCGCTTCCGCCGCGGTCTTCACGGCGTCCACCACGGTCACGAGAATCACCGCCGCGGTCATTGGAACGCCGATCTCTTCTACCGGAGAAATTACCTCTACCCCGATCATCCCGACGACGTCCGCGGTCACGGGTAGGAATAGCCTTGATTTCCAATGGTATTCCGTTGAAAAGCACCTTACTGAAATCAACTTCAAAATCAGATGCACTTTCCTCATCAATCTCGAACTTCGTGTCCGTATCGAAAATGCGGATTCCTCCGACACCGATACCCCGACGACGGGAATATTTGTTAATCAAGGACATCAGATCTTTCGGAGTCAAACCGTCTTCCCGACCGACATTCAACGTGAAAGTACTGTACACGGTATCCCCGTCACGTCCTCTACGATCACGGCGCTCTCCTCTTTCCGAACGTCCTCCGCGATCATCATCCTCGATATTCAGATCATTGGTATTCTTGTATTTCTGCAACAACCGTCCGAACTCGTAAGACACCAGATGGCGGAGTAATTCTTCTTTCGTAAATTCGGCAAATTTATCATATACATCCTGTGCATACACATCCATATCCTCGTATTCCTCTGAAGTAAGGATCTTATCGGCATAGAACGCCAACTGTGCCCGACAAATCTCTTCTCCACCCGGCACGGACATGTATTTAAATTCTTTTTTAAGCATATTCTCTACCCGACGCAATTTTCCTTTCTCTTTCGAGTGGATGATCGCTATCGAAATTCCCTCTTTTCCGGCACGCCCGGTTCTACCGCTACGATGTGTATAACTCTCTACATCTTCCGGCAAATTATAGTTGATCACATGTGTCAATGTATCCACGTCCAATCCGCGTGCCGCCACATCCGTGGCTACCAGCACTTTCAAACGTTTTGCCCGGAAAGCATTCATCACGCTGTCGCGTTGTGCCTGACTCAAATCACCATGCAATGCATCGCAATCAATCCCGTCCCGTTGCAAGTGCTTGGCAATTTCTTGCGCGTCATTTTTCGTGCGGGTAAAGATAATGGCATACATACTCGGCGCACAGTCTATGATACGACGCAATGTTTCGTAACAATCCTTGGCACGCACCATATAATACTGATGTGATACGGTGTCGGCTCCCTGATTCTTTTTACCGACAGATATCTCCTGTTGGTTTACCAGATAATTGCGGGCAATCCGTTCCACCTCTTTTGGCATGGTTGCCGAGAAAAGATACGTGTTCTTTTCCTTGGGCGTATTACTCAGGATAAAATCCAAATCTTCTTGGAATCCCATGTTCAGCATTTCGTCGGCCTCGTCCAGCACGACGGCAAACACGCTCTCGATGTTAATAGCCTTACGATTCAGCAAATCGACCAAACGCCCCGGTGTAGCCACGACCACGTGTACACCTCTCTGCAAATCTTTGATTTGTCTTTTAATATCCGTACCTCCATACACACACGTCACACGGATATCTTTACGATACTTGGAGTAGTTTTTCAAGTCATTCCCAATCTGCACGCACAATTCACGCGTGGGGCTTAAAATCAAGACTTGAACATTATTCCACTCCGGCTCAATTTTCTGTAACAGCGGCAACCCGAATGCGGCCGTTTTTCCCGTCCCGGTCTGAGCCAATACTACTAAATCGTTCTCTTCTCCTAAAATAACGGGGATTGCTTTTTCCTGTACCGGACTCGGTGTTTCAAACCCTAAATCCGCGATTCCTTTAAGCATCTCCTCGCTTACTCCTAATTCTCTAAATTTTTCCATTAAACTGTTTTAATTTACCCTCTCGATTCTCGATTTTCGATTACAATTAAAAGTTGACGGGCAACTTTTCCAAAGCTTCTTCAATTTTCACTGAAACCATCGTGTGGTTTCCAATCTAAAATCTAAAATCGTAAAATCCGAAATCGCTAGGTTCTGTCTATTTTAATATGTCTCCGCGTATAGGCCGGAGTTTCCTCTAATTCTTTTATCTGTTCCCGCGACAAATCAGCCCGAAGCACCACGTCTGTTTCTTTTAGCAGTTCCTCCACGTAATTGATCGCTCCTTTCTCCAATTCTTTTTTCCTGCCGGGTTCCGTCACTTCCTCTGTCGCCACCGCATTCTTCGGACCGGGAATCGGTATCGTATCCACGTCGTCCATGGGGAATCCCGTGGCTATAATCGTCACGGATATGGCATCACCCAACGATTCGTCGGTTCCTACACCCCATATTATAGCGGCATTGTCCCCGACCTCCCGTATGACATACGAGGTGATCTCGTTCATCTCGTCCATCGTGATCTCGTCCGTACCCGACGTGATGTTCAACAATATATCCTTTGCTCCTGCCAAATCATTCTTGTTCAGCAAGGGGCTATTCAAAGCATCCGCTATAACCCGGTGCGCCCGTTCTTCTCCGGCTGCCTGCGCCGCCCCCATGATAGCGATACCGCTATCGGTCATCACGGTACGCACATCAGCAAAGTCCACGTTAATGTATCCCGGCAAAGTAATAATCTCGGCAATACCTTTTGCCGCAATATTCAATACATCGTTCGCCTTGCCAAAAGCACAGGACAAAGGTTGCGGTCCGTATATTCTCTGTATTTTCTCGTTATCGATAATGATAAGAGAATCCACGTAATCTTTCATTTTACTCACCCCGACACGGGCTTGTTCCAACCGTTTCGGTCCCTCGAAACGTGCCGGTATCGTCACGATCCCTACCGTCAGGATACCCATTTCCTTGGCAAGTTTGGCTATCACGGGAGCAGCTCCCGTTCCGGTTCCGCCTCCCATGGCTGCCGTGATGAATACCATTTTCGTGTTCACGCTCAACAATCCCCGAATTTCATCCACACTTTCGAGAGCTGCCGCTTCACCGACTTCCGCACGGTTGCCCGCACCCAGTCCGGTTCCCAATTGAATGCGAGTTTTTATCGGGCTCTGGTTCAATGCCTGCGAATCCGTGTTACAAAGCACGAAGTCCACATCACATATTCCTTGCCGGTACATGTATTCGACGGCATTACCGCCACCTCCCCCGACACCGATCACTTTAATAATTGGTGTCGTTATCTCGTACTGATTAAAATTGATCAATCCATCTACCATGACAATACATTTTACATTTCAGAATCCCTGCTCATATCTTCATTGAACATATTTCCTAACTTACGCTTGAACCAGCTATCCACATCGGGCACCTCGTTCAATCCTCTCTTGCGTCCTCTCTCCCGCTCGAACTCCCGGTCATATTCCTCGTTATGCTCACGTATATTCCGTTTCCGTTTGAACAACGGTTCATCATCCGAATCTTCAAATTCCCTCATATCTTCATCATCCCGCCACGTCTTTCGCTCCCGTTCCTCTCGCTCTCGTGCGGCACGACGTTGTTGGTCTTCCTGCTCCCGACGCATGCGACGATTTTCTTCCACCTGTTGTTTCCGGCGACGTTGTTCTTCCTCGACCTCTTTCGCACTCTCCAATTTCATCTCCAGATCATCTACCCGTTCCACCTTGAATGTAGGCGCCTTCCGTCGAGTGTCTACCGGAGAATTATTAAACCCGGTAGCGATAACCGCCACGTGCAGCTCCTCGTTCAACGACTCGTCTTTCCCTGCTCCCCAGATGACATCTACATCCCGTCCGACCAGTTCTTTCACGTAATCGGTGATTAGCGTGATCTCGTCCATCGTGATTTCTTTCGAACCGTACAACATATTCAGCAATATATTGGAAGCTCCCCGGATATCGTTACTATTCAGCAAAGGGGATTCCAAAGCCATTTGCACGGCTTCCATGGCACGATTCTCTCCTGCCGATTCCCCGGCTCCCATCAGCGCCACCCCGCTATTCCGCATCACGACTTCCACGTCTGCAAAGTCGACGTTCACGAACCCTTTCAAGGTAATGATCTCCGCGATACTCTTTGCCGCTATGGTCAACACGTTATCCGCCATCTCGAAAGCCTTTGACAGCTTCAAGTTACCGTACATATCCCGTAATTTCTCGTTACAGATGATTAACAAGGCATCCACGTATTCCGACAGTTCGTCAACTCCTTCCATGGCTTGTTCCACACGCCTGCGTCCCTCGAAACTAAAAGGAATGGTCACGATACCTATCGTCAGTATCCCCAACTCTCTAGCCTGTTTGGCTATCACCGGGGCTGCCCCCGTTCCGGTTCCTCCCCCCATACCTGCCGTGATGAATACCATTTTCGTGTTCCGTTCGAGTATGGTCTTGATATAATCCAGACTCTCTATCGCCGACTGTTTACCGCGTTCCGGCAAACTGCCCGCTCCACGTCCCTCAGTAAGTTCCTTTCCGATCTGTATTCTGTTCTTCACGGGACTGATCCGCAGAGCTTGTATATCCGTGTTGCACACGACAAACTCCACCCCCCGGATACCCTGTCGGCACATGTGATTGACGGCATTGCTTCCGCCTCCCCCGACACCGATTACTTTGATAATCGACTCATCCTGCTCCGGAATCCTCAAATCCAATAACGCATCTTCATTCCACATAGCTGAAACGTGTTATATCATTATTCTTTAAAAAAACTATCAAACCAACCTCTTTTCTTCGTTTCCTTGCGTTCGCAACGCAACAACCCCAGAACTGTCAGATTCTCCGGTGCTTTCAAGGGTGTTTCTTTGGCAGATTTTACCGTCACCACGCTTGCCATACTTATCGGATGTTTTGACAAACGATTCAACAGAGTATCAATTCCTTGCACCCGACTACCTCCTCCTGTCAACAATATACCGTCTTCCAATTCCTTGTAGTAACCGCTTTTCAATATCTGCCAGATCGCCCCTTCCAACAACTCCTCCAAACGGCATTGCTCCACGTGTACCATATCCTGCAAATCAATACAATATTTTGTATCCGGTATCATTATCTTACGACTTTTACACTCGGCTTGTAATGCCATTCCGTATTCGTGTTTCAATTTCTTGGCACTCGCCATGCTCTCGATTGAAAAAGCCGTATTTATATCCCGCTCCACGGTATTGCACCCCAATGGCAATACTTCGTCGTACGCGATCATTCCATCCCGGAACACGTGTATTTTCACGCTTTCAGCACCCAGATCGATCAAGGCGAAATCTCTCGCGCCTTTCCGCCCCCGTACTACCAGTGCTTTCTGGGCTGCAGTCGCCGCCGAGTAAAAATTAATCTTCTCTATCCCGGACTCATTCAATGCTTGGCGTAATCCTTCCAGCGTACGCTTTCTCGCCACATAAACATGAAAATCTATCTCCAACCGCCGCGCTTCACAACCGATCGGCTCACTCTCCGCCTCCCCGTCCAACCAATAACCGAAGGGTACCACGTCCACGATCTCTTCCATATCCAAATTGACATTACCGCGGCATTTCTTTTCCAGCTCCAGTAAATCACTCTCTTCTATTCTTCTCACCCGAGAGAATTTTGACACTTCCCGATCCTCTACCTGTTGCACCCATTCCCCCGCCAAGGCGATATTCAACGCATCGATATGCATCTCGTGTTCCTGCTTGAATTTATCAAGTAAACGTTGTACACAAGACTTCACCCGAAGCCTATCGACCACCATTCCCCGGTGGATACCTTGAGAAGCAACACTCTCTATTCCGACCAAACGGCATTCTCCCCCGGATGTTTCCCCGAGAGCCATTACCATTTTTTCAGAGCCCATATCTAAAGAAGCTACAAATCCCATAATATCTATTTTTTATTTTCTAACACAAACTACTTGGTTATCAAATTTTAAATTGACTTCCTTGTAATGATTCCAACCTTTTTTAGCGATACCGTTCTTCAAGAACAATATCAGTTTATCCAAGCGCTCCCGGCTATTTTCGACCTTACCGAGTATGATTCTGAAATCACCTACTTTGGGAATCATCACAATATCCTCGTTCGATCTCACGATCAATTGCTCGATGTAGGCATCCAAAAACGAATCGTCCCTCAAGGACATCACGAACGGAGCTAACTTCTCGCACGCGTATTTCTTACTAATATCACCGGTTGCAACAACAACCCTGGAAGTAAACTTAGAAGACAACGGCATTACTTTCCCGTCACTATCAACATAGTAACCCTCACCCGTCATTACTCTCAAAACAGGTTCACGTTGCTTGATACTCACATGGATATAGCCGTCTAAACTGTAGTAAACCTGAGCCGATTTTATCATCGGATTTTTGACAAGTATCCTTTCCAAACTATCTTTATTTACTGCCATAATACTTTTGTTCGTTATGTCCCCATACCCCTTCTTTATCGCTTTCATGATATCCTCCTCGTCCACGAACATATTAACATCCGTATTCTTGACAGCAATCCGCACCCCTCTACATGTTACCTCCCCCAATTTTGTCGCCACAAAGGTAAGCACAATTATCAGGTAAACAAGCAAAATGCAAGATAATATGTATGGTAGTACGCGTTTCATTCAATAATTTCAGTTACAAGTTACAGGTTGCAAGTTACAAGTTATTATTCTCATTCCGCAAATCAAACCTGTAACCTGCAACTTGCAGAGCCACAGACTCAACTTGCAACAGCAAATCAATGATTTGCTGTATTAAACATATCAGTAAATACCGGAATAAAGCGGTCTATATCCCCGGCTCCCATGGTCACGAAGAGTCCGTCCGTCACGTGTTCTCTCACGTATACCGGAAAGTTTTCTTTCGTCACCCGAACACAAGGCACGGACAAACGATCGGCTATCAGAGCCGAAGTTACCCCCGGTATAGGTTGTTCCCGTGCCGGATATATATCCAACAATATCACTAAATCCGCCAGACTCAAACTCTTCGCGAAATCCGGATAGAAATCGTTCGTCCGCGAATACAGGTGAGGCTGAAAAGCAACAATCAACTTCTTCTCCGGCCACATCTCCCGTACAGACGAAAGCGATGCCTCAATCTCCCGCGGGTGATGGGCATAATCATCCATGTACAGAACTCGATCCGTTTTCGCGTGTATATCAAATCGTCTTGACACTCCTTTGAACAAAGGTAAAGCATCCCGAATTTCCTCGGCAGTCACCCCCGCATGCAAAGCCACAGTGATTGCCGCCGTAGCGTTCTCCACGTTCACACGTCCCGGGAAACACAATCGCAAATCCCGAATTTCGATATCTTTCCCGATATAATCAAATAAAAAACTACCGTTATCTACCCGTAAACGGTCGGCATAATAATCCGTTTTCTCTCCTGCCGCGTAGTGTCCGGTAATTTCCCGCCTTTTCAATTCCAAACCTTTTCTCAAGAAAAGTTGCCCCCGAGTTTGTAAGGCAAACTCCTCGAAGGCTTTCAACAACTCCTCGTGAGTTCCGTATATATCCAGATGATCGGCATCCATGGCTGTAATCACCGCTATTTCCGGATGCAGATGCAAAAACGACCGATCATACTCGTCCGCCTCGATCACCACGTAATCCGATTCCTTGTCAATCAACAAGTTCGTTCCATAATTAGAAGATATTCCCCCTAAAAAAGCACTACATCCGACATGTGAATTTTTCAGCAAAAACGCTAACATCGTCGTCGTCGTCGTTTTCCCGTGCGTCCCCGCTATACAAAGAGCTTTTTTGCTTCGGGAAAGAAACCCCAACACCTCCGCACGTTTGTGCAAAGCGTAGCCATTATCCCGGAAGAAACTCAATATTCGGTTCTCTTTCGGCACGGCAGGCGTGTACACCACAAGCGTGCGCGTCTTATCCCGAAACACCTCCCCGATTCTTGCCTCATCATCCTCATACGTGATATCAAATTCCTCCTCATCGGTCATCTTTCTCGTCAGAGGTGATTCTGTCTTATCGTACCCGGCCACGTGATATCCCATAATCTTGAAATAACGCGCCAAAGCACTCATACCTATCCCCCCGATTCCCACGAAATATATTGCTTTTACATTATCAATATCCATAATTTTAGA
>QWCH01002546.1_pt1 | contig 24350 bp, 14 predicted proteins | sample 1972671 | NCBI WGS metagenome assembly QWCH01 (sample SAMN09866713, study PRJNA288562) | Human gut metagenome isolate term3_stool, whole genome shotgun sequencing... | isolation source: gut | host: Homo sapiens | place: USA: California
GGTCATTCTTATTTTGGCAAGGTGGGGCTGGTTATTTTAACCTTACTGGGTCTAAAATACTTGCCAGCGTGGGTCAAATTAGTGTGGCTTTTCCAAATGGTATGCGTGATGCATATTATCCTTTTTATTTTGTGAAGTTAGAGATTATAACTTCCGTGATTTGGCAGAAGCGAAGAATTATCTATAAAATAACATCTTTTATAAATTTAAAACCTAGTGAAATGATAAGTACAAAAAAGTATGCTAGACGCACAAATCCATTTCTACCATTGAGAATGGTAATGGTATTTGCTATGACGTTTTTTGCTACAGTTGTATTAGCTCAAGACCTTGTAGTAAAGGGTACCGTGGTTGACGCTAAGAGCGGTGAACCTATTATTGGTGCTACTGTTATGATCGAAGGACAGAAAGAGGCTACTATAACAAACATTGATGGTATGTATACCATTAAGGCAAGTAATAATGATAAGCTTGTTTTCAATTACATTGGATACGATAAGCAAATTGTTCCAGTGAATGGTAAGACTACGCTTAACATAAAAATGTCTGAAAATGTAACTAACCTTACCGAAGTAGTCGTTACTGCTTTGGGTATCAAGAAAGATATGCGTAAGGTGGGTTATGCCGTTAGTACAGTAAATGCAAGTGATCTTACAAAGACTGCTTCGCCTACACTTGGTACAGCCCTCTATGGTAAGGCTGCAGGTGTGAATGTAAAGACTGCCCCTGGTGGTTCGGGTGCTATCTCTATTAATGTGCGTGGTTTGTCATCAATTACGGGGTCTAACCAGCCTTTGATTGTGTTAGACGGTGTGCCAATCCGTAATGGTGAAGCAAATAACCAAGACTATTGGAGCAGCCAGCGTGTAAATTCTAATGGTTTGGCACAAATCAATCCAGAAGATATTGAGTCAATGTCTATTTTGAAGGGTGCTGCTGCTACTGCACAATATGGTTCAGAAGGTGCAAATGGTGTTGTGATGATTACCACTAAAACTGGTAAAGGTGCTAAGGGATTAGGCGTTGATTTCAATGCTAGTTGGACAGGCAATTTCGTAGCTTATATGCCAGAATATCAGACAAAGTATGGGCCTGGTTTGACTACACAAAGCCGTGCAAGTAAGAAATTAGATCCTTATGGTTGGTATACAAGAAACGACCGTACTGGTAAGCCTCAGCGCTCTCTATATGGAACAATTCAGTATTGGGGGCCAGAGTATGACGGCAGTGATGTTTTGTCGTATAATGGTATGCGTAAATATAGTCCTGTAAACGCTAAGCCTTGGAACGATGTTTTCCGCACGGGTTTTGATCAACAATATAATATTGCTTTAACCAATGCAAACGATAAGGGCAATATGCGTTTCTCTTACACCTATTATAATAGTAAGCCTAATCAGTACAACTCAAATCTTGATAAGCACACTTTCAACCTTACAGGTAGTTACAATGTTTTGTCTAATGTACGTTTAGATTATGCTGTAAACTATATGACAGAGCATATAAAGAACCGTCCTTATAGAATGTTTCGCTTATTGTGTAACTTCGGTGGTATGTTTGGTGCTTTCGATGATATTAATTGGATACGCGAGCACTCGGTAACATCAGCAGGTTATAGAAACCGTGTATGGAGTGCTAATGACCATGAGAACCCAGCAGAGGGTTTCGAGTATGGTATCCCTTCAGGGGCATTGGTTGATGAATATTTTTGGAATATCTTTGGAAAGACACAGATTGAGCGTAATAACCGACTTATTGCTAAGGTTTCACCTACATGGGAAATTATACCAGGTTTGACCTTGAAGGCTAACCTCTCTACAGATATTAGCGATAATCGTGTTCAGAATAAGAACAGCACTGAAACTTCTAACGGTTTTGGTAAACTCTCTGGTAGTTATAGTTTGAATACTAGTCGCTATACCATCCTTTATGGAGATGTAATGGCATTGTATGATAAGATGATCACAGACAAGTTCAACTTGAGTGCATACGTAGGTTGGTCAGGTCGTCGTGAAACTTATTTCGGACAAAACTCATGGACTGTAGATGGTTTGACAGTAGAGAACTGGTTTAATCTTGCAGCTTCAAAAAGTACTCCTAAAACCTCTACAGGTGAGTCGCACTTATTGAAAACAGCTTGGTTTGGTGATATTACCCTAAGCTGGGACAATTGGGCTTACTTAGAGGCAACTCTTCGTAATGAAAAGAGCTCTTCTTTATTCACAGGTAATAACTCTTTCTGGTATCCTTCAGTCAATGCTAGTGTAATTATCTCTGAATTATTGAAGGATAAGCGTCCATCATGGCTCGATTATGCTAAGGCACGTGTATCTTACGGTATTGTAGGTTTGGCCCCAGATGTTTATTATGCAACAACAGCATTCAATCAGAACTCTGCTTCAGGTTATGTTTACAATGAACAACCTATGAATGTTGGTAACAACAACTTGAAACCAGAGACAACATACGAATGGGAATTCGGTTTAGAAGGTAAGTTCCTGAAAAATCGTTTGGGGTTTGACTTCTCTTTCTATACAAAAGATATTAAGGATCAGATCCTAAGTACAACTGTTGATTGGGCTTCAGGTGCTAACACTATGGCAATGAACATTGGTGAGTTCAACAGTAAGGGTGTGGAGCTAGCTGTATATGGCACTCCTTTGAAAACTAAGGATTGGCAGATAGATCTTCGTGGTAACATCGCTTTCAATAGTAATAATGTGAAGAAGCTAGCAGAAGGTGTTAATCGTTTAGAGCATAAGCGTTGGGATAATGGTGCTGCTTACTTGTATTCTGAAGTAGGTGGTAAGCTAGGTGATTTCTATGCATACGCTCCTCGTTTTGATGAGAATGGTAATCATATAATTGATAGTGATGGCTTCTATGCTTTGACCAAAGAGCCTGTTAAGGTGGGCAATGCTATGCCTAAGTACACTGGTGGTTTGGGTATGACTGTTACATGGAAAAACCTCTTCCTTGACTGTACGCTTGACTTCCGTAGCGGTGGTTCTGTTTTAAACCAACCTTACCAATATATGATGGGTGCTGGTGGCCTAAAGGAAACTATGCCTTATCGTGATGCTGAGAACGGTGGTCAGAGTTACTACCTTGGTGGCAATGATGGTACAACAGTTATTCCTGCAACAGAAGCTCCTACAGGTAAAGTGCTTTATCATGACGGTGTGATCCTTGAAGGTGTTACAGAAGATGGTAAGCCTAATACTAAGATGATTTCTGCGCAGCGTATGTACTATTGGACTTATAACTGGGGTACAGGTGCTCCTACTTACTACGAACATTCTATCTTTAAGAATAGCTACGTTAAGGTACGTGAGATTGTTGTTGGTTACAACTTCCCTAAATCTATTATAGAGAAGTTCCATTGTACTAAGCTTCAGGTTTCTGCTTATGCACGTAACCCATTCTATATCTACAAGAACTTGCCTATCTTTGATGCTGAAGCAACTGATGCTACAAGCTGGATTGAGCAGAGTTGGATCGGTGGTTCTACTGCTACCACACGTTCATTCGGTCTCTCTTTACGTGCAAGTTTCTAAGTTTAATATATTATCAAGAAGAATATGAAAATATTAAATACTTTATTACTTGGGGTCTTAGCTACTGCAACTGTAAGCTCATGCTCTGATGATAAGTTTGAAGGTTTTTACGAAAACCCTGCAAAGACAACACAAGCCACTTGCGACCACCTTATGACGGGTGCGTTCTGGAATGGTAACGACTATACTTTTAATAAGTATTGGCGTATGTATACATGGGATAATATCTTTGGTAAGTACGCACAAACCATTGGTTATAAAAATAATACGGGGTCGGATTATTACTATAACGATGGTTATGTTAATGATAGATGGGCTAACTTTTATAAAATTTTGGCTCAGTATCGGCAATTGGAGAATAAGTATAATGCGCTTTCTGATGCCAATAAGGAAAATAATCGTATTTACAAGGACTTGACAGAGATCTTTGTTTACGATCATTTGGCTCAGATGTGCGACTTGTTTGGTGATGTTCCTTTTACAAAGGCTGGTATGATTGGTATAACTGGCGACCTTGCTGGTTCGCGTGCACCTTTCGATAACGATGAAGATCTATATAAAATGATGATCGAGAACCTTGGTACTATTTACAAGGATCTTGAACATTACAAGGCTAGTGGGACTGCTATGGTGAAAGCTACTTTGATAGCGCAAGATTTTATCAATAAGGGTAATATCGATAAGTGGTTAGCTTATGCTAACTCTTTGCGATTGCGTATGGCAGTGCAAGTATCGTTAAAGGGTAGTTTGACTGCCTTTGGTCAAGCTGCTGTTAAGGAGTGTATGGGTCGTACTTTAGTTACCGATGATGCTAAGGGAATAGAGGTAATATCAGATAAGGATGGTTTCAACTTCTGGGAGGATTTCCGCAATGGCTTCAGAGATATTAATAATGTAGCTTCTCAGCCTATGATAGATGCTATGACAAAGCTTGGTGAAGCCGATCAAGATCCACGCTTAAAGGTTATGTATTCTGCTAATAAGGATGGCAAGTATATAGGAACCAATCGTTCTGAAAAAAATGCATTCCAAGAAGCTAATGGTAGCAAGTTTAATGGATTTGGTGAAAAAGAGTGGAAAGATAGATATTATGCAGCTCTTGATTCTGCTACTTACACCGATAACCAACTTATGGTAAGTCCTATCGTAACTGCTGCAGAAGTAGATTTCTTACAAGCAGAAGCAATCCAGAGGGGCTGGGCTCAAGGTAATGCGGAGCAAGCATTTGTCAACGGTATGGTTAATTCATCTAAGTTCTATTATCGTGAGAACAATATGTATGCATCTGCCAAGGGCAAGCATTATACATATCCTGGCGATGATGTAGTGAAGGCTTATGCCACCCGTCTATGGGCTAGCTATACGGATAAACTCGATGCTATTTTGACAATGAAGTGGGTTCATTTTGGTATTTTCCAAGCTACTCAAGCATGGACAAGCATCCGTCGTACAGGTTACCCAATGCTTACTTATCCTACAGATACCGATGCAAAGGATATCAAGGATTTGCCTAATCGTATTAAATACCCTAATTCAACAAAAGCAAGCAACAAACAAAACTATGACGCTGTTGTGGCAACACAAGGCGACAAGAGTGAGACTAAGTTGTTTTGGGCAAAATAAATAACGAAAAGAAAATAGGTAACATATAAGAGAAAAAAGAGGTGAAACATATTTCCTATAAGTATTGTTTCGCCTCTTTTCTTTATTAATAGATTTATAAAAAAATGGGTATAGGCTAATTTCACTTTAGCGTATTCAAAAAACTTGAGACCTCTGCAAAACCTTCATTTATAGAAAAAATTTGGCTTATATGACAAAAATTTCCATTTAGTTGTGTTTAGAAGCATATTGCAACGTCTATATTGGTATAATTGATGCAGTAAAACGATTATTATCATCTATATTTGTGTCCAATTTTCTTTTATTTGAGAGTATTGGACACAATTATCCCTGGCGTTCGATATAAGTTGTAGACAACAGTCTCCATAATATGCTGTGCATGTGTTTTGGCAAGTCCTACATATCTTGCCGTTCCTCCTCTAAACCATCTGTGTATGGAACCAAAAGTGCGTTCCACCCTGTACCTAATTTTACTGATAGCCATATTGATGCGTTTCTCTCTTTCTGTAATCTTATGCGCCCTTGTTCCTTTGTGCATAATGCGACTTTTTAGTTTCATTCGAGCAAGTACCTCCTTGTTTTCTGCCGAGTCATAACCCTTATCAGCATATACAAGAGTCTTTTTCGGAAGATTTGCTTTTTTCAGGGGCGTTTCCAAATGCTTGATGTCGCTCTCATTAGCTGCAGTAGTCTCCTCTGCAAGAACCAATCCATTTTCATCTGTAACTGAATGCCGTTTGTATCCAAAGTGGAGCCTTCTCATTTTCTTGATCCAGCGTGCCTCTCCGTCCACATTGGGCTTGAGTTTCTCCTTGAGCATAGCTTTCTCGGATTTTAACTTACCCGTTTCTTCATCCCTGTCCTCAACTATCTCATACTCCTTGCGACCACGTGGACGACGAGGACTATCGGTAATGCTGGCATCGACGATAGCCCCACGTTTGACAATAACACTATGTTGCTCCAGCTGACGGTTAATCTCATTCAGTACCATATCATAAAGGTCTGCCTCTACAAGTATGTTACGGAAACGACATACCGTCGTGCTATCAGGAGCAACATCTTCCAAACCCAGTCCTACAAAGCGGCTGAAAGACAAACAATCGCTAACCTGCTCCTCAACCTCACCATCACTAAGACCATACTAAGTACGGAGAAGTTCTATCTTGAACAGCACAAGACTATCATAGCTCGGACGACCTGTTGCCTTGTTACCTTTGGTGTAGGCGATTTCAATAATACCACGGATTGGATTCCAATCGATAATTTTATCTATCTGAGAAAAGAAGGTCTGCTTGACCCTACGCTGACCGACTAATAGGTCGGCAAAGGTGAGAGAGGAGAGTTGCTGTTTCATACTATAAAAGTACGAAAAAATAATGATATAAACAAATTTCTAAACTAAGAGTTTTACAGAGGTCTCGGACGTTGAAAGGCTTAGTTGCGGATTTGAGGTTTAGAAGGAAAGAATCGTAAAAAGTTTCCTTATCAAGAAGAAAACATGGCTCGTAACACCATTGTCTCAGCATCGCAAACATCTTTTAACCGGAAAGAAATCGACCTGTAATATAGCCATTGTACTTTTGCAAACGAAATCAGAAAGGTATTTTGATTGAGAAAATAAAAAGGTATTCAGTTATGAACACAAAAAGAGGAATTATTGGATTAGGATTGCTCGCTGCTGGTATCGCACCGATGTGGGCACAAGACATCAAGGGTGTTGTCATCGACCAAAAGTCGAAAGAGACACTCATCGGAGCGGTCATCACTGCCGTGCCTGGAAATGGAAGCAAGAATGCTACTCAAGAGAAGGATGGCATCAAGGCGGTGACTGACATCGACGGAAACTTCTCGCTCCAAAATCTCAAAGATGGTACTTATACCTTTTATATAAAATATGTAGGATACAAAACTCAAAAAATTGACGGGGTTCAATTGAAGGGCGGAAAGTGGATAGATGGAAAGGCTCTCGTTTCTTCGAAGGATACTTCCTCGAAGAATGATGCTTCGGAGAAAGCATTGCTAATCATCGCTTTGCAACCAGATGAACAGCAGCTGATGGAGGTGACCGTTACCGCAGTGGAAAGGCGTAATACGGATGCGGCAATGATACAGGTGGCCAAAAACAGTCCCGTCATCGTGAGCAATGTTTCGGCACAGGAAATATCTAGAACTCAGGATACGAATGCGGGTGAGGTGATACGCCGAGTGCCAGGCGTGAGCCTCATCGACGATAAATTCGTGATGGTTCGTGGTTTGTCGCAGCGTTATAACAATGTGTGGGTGAACGGAGGAGCAGTGCCTAGTTCAGAGGCTGATTCCAGGGCTTTCTCCTTCGACATTATCCCAAGTTCGCAGATTGACAACCTTACCATCGTGAAGTCGCCAACGGCTGAATATCCCGCTGATTACTCAGGCGGTTTCATCATCGTCAACACCAAGGAGATTCCGGCAGAAAACAGTTTCAACATCGCCGTGGGCGGAAACTGGAATACATCTTCTGCCTTCAAGGACTTTTCTTACTCAAAAGGTTCCGGAACCGATTTTCTAGGGTTCGACAATGGCCTGAGAAAACTGAATGGGGGCATCCATGCTGACTTGAATCCGCAGCTCGATGCCAACGGAAAACCGGTGGGCGATTATGCTACATCGCTCCTGGGCAACGGATTCAATAATGATTGGCTCATTAAGAACAAGAAGCCTTTGGGCGACTTGAAACTGGCGGCCAGCCTGAACCAGCGCTGGATGCTCGGCGGAAGAACACTCGGCATGCTCGCAGCCTTGAACTATACCAACGAATACCGCACCTACAAGAACATGGAGAACAACCTCTATGGCATCTATGATGCAGCAAACGACAAGCCGAATTATCTTCGTCACTCTGTTGACGACCAGTATAATAATAACGTGAGACTCGGAGCAATGCTCAACTTCACATTCCTTTCCAAGGACGGCAACCACAAGTATCAGCTCAAGAACATCTTCAACCAGTTGGCTACCAGCCGATATACCTGGCGTGATGGCGTGAGCGCCCAGTCGAACCTGGAGCGAAGCGCAGAGTATTACTACCGCAGTAGAACTACATATAACGGTCAGCTTACTGGCAAGCACACCTTCACTAGCGATGCCCTTGACTGGAGCATCGGGTATGCGTATGCCAATCGCCATTTGCCTGACCGTCGTAGATATCTCATCGACGATGCTCTGGAATCGGGCGTTTATGCCTTGAGCACCGGCAACGACATATCCCGCGAGTGGACTCAACTCGACGAACACATTCTCTCTCTTGGTGTAAATAACAAGCACCACTTCAAGTTTGGCAACTTTGAGCCAGACCTGAAGGTGGGTGCCTATGGAGAATATCGCAGCCGAGAATACCAGACCCGCAACTTCATCTACAACTGGAATGTTTCAGCTAATAACATACCATCCGACTTCCGCCACAGCCATATCCCTACCCTGCTCTCCAGCGAGGCGAACATGGGTTACGACAAGCTGTATCTTCTGGAGGAAAAGCAGATGCGCAATAACTACCGCGGACACAACACCTTAGGCGCAGGATACCTGGCGATGTCTCTCCCCTTTGGCAAACTCGGCATCCATGCCGGTGTCCGCTTCGAGCATAATGATATGGAGCTCATCTCCAATACCCGAGACTACGAGAAGAGTGAATCGAGCCGTCATTACAAGACCGATGATGTATTTCCATCTCTCAACACAACATATAAAATCAGCGACCAGCATCAGGTGCGACTGTCGTATGGCCGCAGTATTAACCGCCCAGAATTCCGTGAAGTATCGTCGTCGGTGTATTACGATTTCGACCTTGCCAGTAATGTGCAGGGAAACACTGAGTTAAAGAACTGTTATGTCGATAACCTCGACCTGCGATATGAGTGGTATCCATCCCGTGGAGAGCTCATTTCGCTGGCAGTCTTCTACAAGCACTTCGATTCTCCTATCGAGTGGACCTACACGGTGGCAGGTGGCACAGACCTGATTTATTCTTACAAGAATGCGAAGAGTGCCAACAATTACGGTGTGGAGCTGGATATCAGAAAGAATCTCGGTTTCATAGGATTGAAGGACTTCAGCTGGTCGTTTAATGGTGCCTTCATCAAGAGCAAGGTGCAGTTTGAAAAGGGTTCGAAAGAAGAAAACAGACCGATGCAGGGGCAGTCGCCATACCTTATCAACACTGGCATCTTCTATAAGAACGAGCCATTGAAGATGGATATCGCCCTGCTCTACAACCGCATAGGCAAGCGAATCATCGGTGTGGGCAGAAGCGAAGGAAACACAGGCGATGACTCCAATTCCCGAGTGCCCCACAGCTACGAGATGCCTCGCAACACCATCGACTTCTCGCTGGCAAAGAAATTCGGAGACCATCTGGAGTTGAAGCTCAATGTAAGAGATCTTCTTGCAGAAAAGATATATTACAAGCAGTTTGCTGATGTAACGTATAGCGACGGAAGCAAGAAGCAGGTGGAAGAGATTTCAAGATGCTACAAGCCGGGCAGAAACATCGGTTTGCAGGCAATCTATAAATTTTAGAGACTATCCGTAGAATTTTAAGAAAGATAATATTAGATGTTTATTTAATAAAACAGGAAACAATGATGAACAAGATGTATTTTTTAGGATGCATAGGCATCCTCGCAGCATCTGCCATGTTGAGCAGTTGCAGCAGTGACAATGACGATCCAACTCCTTCTCCAAACCCTGGATTAGAAGTAGTTTACAAGTGGACAACCGATGGCGGTTTGAAGGCTTGCGACCACATTCTCTTCGGAACAGATGATAAGGAAAACGCCAGCGGTACACAGATTGGCAACGGCGACCAGGAGTTCGTTTTCACAGGCAAGCAGACCTTAAAGAAAGGCACTTATCTCCTCAAGGGATGGGTATATATTGCAAATGGTGCTGAGCTTACCATCGAACCTGGAACTATCATCAAGGGCGACAAGCAGACCAAGGCGGCACTCATCGCAGAGCGTGGCGGCAAGCTCATCGCCAAGGGTACAGCCACAGAGCCTATCGTCTTTACATCTGAAGAGGCTGTCGGCAGCAGAAAGCCTGGCGACTGGGGTGGCATCATCCTCTGCGGTAAGGCTAAGAACAACCAGACTGAGCAGCAGATAGAGGGTGGTCCTCGTACCAAACATGGTGGCGCAGATGATGCTGATAACTCAGGAGCCTTGAGCTATGTACGCATCGAGTTTGCCGGTTATCCATTCCAGAAGGATAAGGAAATCAACGGTTTGACCTTCGGTTCAGTAGGTTCTGGCACACAGATAGACCACGTACAGGTATCTTATTCCAATGATGATTCCTTCGAGTGGTTTGGTGGTACTGTGAATTGCAAGTATCTCGTAGCCTACAAGGGTTGGGATGATGATTTCGATACCGATAACGGTTTCTCTGGCAAGGTACAGTATGGTCTTTCACTGCGTGACAGCAAGATAGCCGATACCTCTCAGAGTAACGGCTTCGAGAGCGATAACTGCGCTGATGGTGCTACCGTGGCCCCTCGTACCAAGGCTACCTTCTCTAACATCACCTTCGTAGGTCCTAAGGTATTGGATTCTAAGTTCCAGAACACCACAGATTATATCAATGCCGGAGCATACAATCCAAACAACGGTTCAGCCCTCGGCAAGTTCCAAGCTGCGATGCAGATTCGCCGTTCATCTAACCTCAACTGCATCAACTCGGTGGTCTTAGGCTGGCCTATCGGATTGATCATCGATGGTGAGAAGGGAAATACTGTGAAGGATGCCAAGGACAAGAAGTTCAAGTTACAGAATGTATATTTTGCAGGCATGGATGCCATTGGTACTGATGCCAACAAGATTTATGACGACTATCTCTATGATGCAGCCCAGAAGAAAGACATCGACAAGAATCAGAAGTCATACAGCAACACCTTCTTCTTCTCAGAGCCAAGTAACAAGTATTTTGACAGTTGGGCTTCATTGGTTGGCACAGATGGTTATACTCCTATCGCCGGCAGTCCGTTGCTTGGAGCCGCAAGTTTCGCTGGCTGGACAGGTTTCGACACAGTAACCTACATCGGAGCCTTCGATGGCAGCAACAACTGGATGAGCGGTTGGACCAACTTCGACCCTCAGAACACCAAGTACTAGAAAAAGATTAGTACCGGAATAAGAATTAGAATAGCTAATTTCTATTTTGACTATAAGGTTTTCTTTTATTGGGCATGGCGCAGTGATTTGCGCCATGCTTTTTTGTATATATTTAGACCTATAGCTCATTTTGCAGGATGATTTTTTCCGATGTTTCTTCGTTGAAGCAGATTACATATTGTACCTTTGGTTTGCAGTTTGAAGCGTAGTGAAGCTCTGCTGGGGAGCAACTTCATAAGAGGAATAGAACTGCGCAGATTGACAAGTATGGGCAGGAGTTGCTATCAACGCAGCTCCTGCTTTTTCATACTTAGAGATTCTGCTAATGCCAAGAAAAACCCAGAAATGAACCGCTTGCGGTTCTCCATTGTTAGTCCACTGTGGTTGTTTAAGTTCTTCTTTAAGTCAGTGAATGTGCCTTCAATCTTGTTGTTTGTATTCGGCATACCCTTGCACTCTTCTCGCTGATATGTAAAGAGGTAAGGAAGGTAAAACTCTAGACTGTTCATCGCCGACCTTAAACGCTGATGTGTGTAGTGCATCTTTCCGTCCTTATGCAGGCTCTTGTGGCTTATAGTATTCTTCCATTTCACTTTCCAGTCCTGGTAACTTTGCACAAAATCATCCTCATTACTTCTATGAAGTTTACCCACTAAATATTTCAGTTCTCTACTAGATAACATCTTAGGATTCAGGGTAAGATAGCGTTTGACAATCTGCTTCATATGAAATTGGCACATTTGTATGTGATAGCTTGAGAAGGTTTTAAACAAACTTTGCTTCCCATCTATAATAATTCCCTCAATGGTATAGCCACGGCTCACGATGCTGCTCACTGCATCTTCATAGTCTTTTACGGTTTCGTTCTTCACAAAGGACATATACAAAGGGTAACCTGTAGCAGAATCAAGACCTAGCATAACACCAAAACCACGTCCCCAATAGGTAACGTCCAAATGAACAAAACCTCCTCCTGAAAGTGGGGGTTGCACCCATTCTCGCTTGATGTTATGTAGTCTACGCTTGACAGTTGCGATGCTAATACCAAATCGTAACGATAACTCGGATATAGTTTGTTTTTCTTGTTGATATACTCGCCATAATTCGTCCTCAGATACATTACTACCAGACCGAAACTGAGTATGACAATCTTTACACAAATACAGTTGTTTTCCATGACGCACTCCGTTTTTCACGGTGTGTTTACTCTTACACACTGGGCATTTTTTCTTGTTCATTATAACTTCGCTTTTTGGCTTTTCAAATACCAGCGAAGTTAGTGTTTATCGAACATTAAGCTATATTGCATCCTGCAAAATGAGCTATTGAACGATTTCAAAGGTCGAAATATCTCTGAAATGTTTGAATTGCTGAGAACACCAGTGTATATCGGTAGTTAAGGAGGATTCCATCCTGCAAAATGAGCTATAGGTCAATTTTTTTCTATAAATGAAGGTTTTGCAGAGGTCTCAAGTTGATAGTTTTCTAGTATAAACTGAAAATATATAAGAACTAACTTGTAGGTTAAGAACAAAACAATTAATTTTGCCATAGCAGTAGAGAACTACCTTTACGCCAAGACATAATCCTAGGAGGAGGGTATATAATATTTTGTAATAATATAATTTTCTAAAACCTATAAATAATGAAAACTTTTTTATTTTCGCATTTTAGTTTTTTAAAACGTTCAGCCCTATTATTAGGAAGCTTGTTCCTTGGGCAAGTATTATCAGCCCAAACATCCTCAACACTTGAACCACCCGCTCCTCACGACTCGGCTTACTATGCTCGTATGCAATGGTTTGATAATGCCAAACTTGGTATTTTCATTCATTGGGGTATCTATGCTGTCGATGGAGTTTCGGAGAGTTGGTCGTTCTTTAATAATAATGTGCCTTACGACAAGTATATGGCGCAATCAAAGGGCTTTACTGCGAGCAATTACAATCCTGCCGAATGGGCAGACTTAATCAAGGAGAGTGGTGCGCAATACACAGTAATTACAACTAAGCATCATGACGGTATGGCACTTTGGAATACAAAACAAAGTAAACTTAATGTGGTGAAACAAACACCAGCCAAGCGCGATCTTATTACCCCTTTTGCAGAGGAAGTGCGTAAACGTGGTATTCATTTGGGTACTTATTACTCACTTCTTGACTGGAGTCATCCTGATTATCCTAACCATACTAGAACGAGTGTGCGCTATGACATAAAGAAGGATCCTGCTCGTTGGCAGAAGTTCTGCAAGTTTAATATGGCAGAATTGAATGAGGTTAACACCAATTGGAAGCCTGATCTCATTTGGTTTGATGGTGATTGGGAGCAGACAGCAGAGGCATGGAATGCTCCAAGCGTGATTAAGATGTTGCGTAAGACAAATCCTAATGTGATTATCAACTCTCGTATTCAGGGCTATGGCGACTATGCCACACCAGAGATCGGTGCGCCAGTGGTACGCCCAAAGGCTCGTTATTGGGAGTTATGTTATACTATCAACGACTCATGGGGTTATCAACAAGGTGATACCAACTTTAAGTCGAAACAGTTCTTGCTCACTACTTTTGTTGATTGTTTGAGTAAGGGCGGAAATCTTTTGCTCGATATTACACCAAAGGCTGATGGCACCATACCACAAGAAAATATAGATATTTTGAAGGCTTTCGGTCGTTGGACGAAGAAACACGCTGAGGCTATTTATAATACTCGTGCTGGTGTGCCGGGCGATTATTTCATTGGTTACACTACAGTAAATCCACAAAAAACAACACTTTATCTCTATTTACCTTACAAACCAGTAGAAAAGGTAATGGTAAAGGGTATTGTGAACAATATTAAGGATATACGTGTAGTAGGTCAGACGGAAAAGCCTACTTATACCTTATATAATAAGTTGTCGTGGAGTGAGGTGCCGGGTGTTCTTTATATTGATGTGCCAGAACGTTTGCTAGATGAGAATATCACAGTATTGGCTCTCGATCTTGAAGGCGAACTAAAAGTATATCAAGGCGAAGGGCAGGTAGTAACAGCTAACTAACTATCCCTTATCGTCTTTATTCTCTCTTACTTTTTTAAATGAAAAAATCTCTTTTATACATAGCTTTCTTAGCTTTCCCGCTAGCTTTACTAGCGCAAAAGCAGGGTTTACGACAAAAATATAAAGCCTTTCTAACACCGCCCAAACGTTATGTGTGCTATCGAACATCGGAAAAGATAACCATTGATGGTAAAGGCGATGAGCAAAGTTGGCAGTTGGCTAAGTCTACGGAAAACTTTGAAGACATCTCTGGTGAGGGACATCCAAAGCCTTATTATCCCACAAATGCAAAGATGTTGTGGGATAATGATTATCTCTATGTATTAGGCAATATTACCGATCCCGACCTTGCGGCTCAACTTCAACAGCGCGATACCATAGTGTATCATGACAACGACTTTGAAATTTTTATCGATCCTACTGGTGATGGGCATAATTATTTCGAGATAGAAGTCAACCAGTTGGGAACAATTTTTGATCTTTCGCTAGAAAAACCTTATCGTGCGCCTTCTCGTGGCTTTATCCAATTTCAGTGGAATTGCCCGGGATTGCAATGCGCTATTCATCTTGATGGCACATTGAACAATCCAAACGACCGAGACAAAGGTTGGACTGTAGAGATGGCGATCCCACGTAAGGCAATAGCTGCCGAATTTGATAACTATCTAAAGGCTGGTAAGGTACTCCGCATAGGCTTCTCTCGTGTGGAGTGGCATCGTGATTATGATGTAAAAACAGGACTTTATTTAAAACGTAAAGACACAAAAGGTAAGACATTGCCAGAGGATAACTGGACGTGGGGAGCTACAGGAATGGTGGCTATGCACATGCCAGAACGTTGGGGGTATGTTTACCTTTCGTCAGTGGTAGTAGGAGAAGGTACAGACACTGTAAAGCTTCCTTATGATGAGAATATGTATCGTTTTATGTGGATGATATTCTATGCACAAGAAGAATATTTCGCTAAAAATCATCATTATGCGAAAAATTATGCAGCGCTAGGACTTACTATTACCGATCGTGAGTTGGCGGCAGGATATAAGTTTACGTTAGAAACTACCACTTATACTTATGAATTGTCGGCTCAGCGTGATGGTGTAAGCTATGTTATCAATCAAGATGGAAAGTTTTTCAAGCGATAATAACTAAAATAAAAACGAAATGAAGATATTTAAACGTCTAACAGCATCAGCACTTTGCTTGCTAGCAGTTATAACAGTTTCAGCTAAATCGTTTCCTATACTTGTATGGCAAGGATGGGAAGAGGATAAAACCACCGAGGCTTTTTTGCAAGAACAGTTTGCTACATGGAAGGCTCACGGTGTAACAGGTGTGTGTATGAACGTTGGCTTTAATGTGGAGCATGCACGTATCGCATCGGAGGTGGCTCATCGTAATGGACTAGAGTTTCATGCGTGGATGCCTTGTATGTTGCATAAAGGTTTACCATCGTCATGGTATGCCGTTAACCGTAAGGGCGAAAGAGCCGACTCGGTGCAGGCTTATGTACCTTATTATACATGCTTAGACCCTAATAATAAGGATGTTCAAGCTTATTTAATTGATAAGTATAAGCGAGTAGCTGCTTTGCCTAGTGTCGATTATGTGCAGCTCGATTACATTCGTTATCCCGATGTTATCCTTGCTAAAGGTCTGTGGTCGAAATATAACCTCGTGATGAACGAAGAATATCCCACGGCTGATTATTGCTATTGCGACGATTGTGTGGCTGAGTTTAAGGCAAAGACAGGTATTGATATCCGTTCTGTTCAAGATCCTTCTAAGGTGAAGGCATGGGCACAATTCCGTTGCGATGTTATCACAAACTTTGTGAATAAGCTCTGCGCCGAAATTCATGCTATGGGTAAGAAAGTGAGTGCCGATGTGTTTCCAGGTCCTAAATCGCATGCTGTCTGGATGGTTCGTCAGGAGTGGAATAAGTGGAATGTAGATGCTTTCCTCCCAATGAATTACAACGACTTCTATCTAAAAGATGCGCATTGGCTCAAGACTATCACCAAAGAAGAAGTGAAAGCAGTAAAGGGAAAAGCTCCAATCTATAGTGGACTCTTCATCTGTAACGATTGGAGAAACAAGCATAAGGTGGTCGATCCAGAGGCTTCTGGCTTGCTTCCATCTGAAATAGACGAAGCCATTAAGGGTTGTGTAAAGGCTGGTGCTATGGGCATTTCGTTATTTACTTCCACTAGTATGACAGAGGAACATTGGCAGGCACTCAGTGATGCAATTAAGAAGTATGTGAAATAAAAAAAGAATGAAATATGAGTATTCAACCCTCTATAAATTGAACGATAAAAAGATTATTACAATGAGAAAACTCTTTATCTCTCTAGCACTTATTTCTCTCACGCTATCAGCTTCAGGACAGCGTGTTTTGGGCAATGATGCTAACTATAAACAACAAGTATATACAGCTTTGGCACAGAAGCAAAAGGAGTTGCCAAAGGGCGATCTTTTTGCCATTCTTAACAGAAAAGACCTAACAACAGAAGAACGTGATGCGCTTGCTTTCCTCTATGCCTATATGAATACGACAGATATAGTCGACCATTCAGGCGATTACTTTCTCAAGCAAGTACGCCTTGCCTTTCAAGTGAAGCAAGAAACTGCGTGGGGAAAACAAATCCCTGACCAGCTCTTCCGCCACTTTGTACTTCCTAACCGTGTGAACAATGAGGCGTTAGACGATAGCCGTGAGATATTTGTGAAAAATCTTTTACCTCGTATAAAGGGAATGAATGCCACCGATGCTATCCTTGAAGTAAACCACTGGTGCCACGAGCATGTTACTTATGCACCATCGGATAGCCGTACAAGCGCACCACTTGCAACTATGAAAAATGCACTTGGTAGATGCGGCGAAGAGAGTACTTTCACGGTAGCAGCGTTGCGCGCTGTGGGTATTCCTGCTCGTCAGGTATATACTCCTCGTTGGGCACACTCCGACGATAATCATGCATGGGTAGAGGCTTGGGCTGATGGCAAATGGCATTTCCTCGGGGCTTGTGAACCAGAAGCGATCTTAGACCTAGGCTGGTTTAATCTTCCTGCATCACGCGGACTATTGATGCACACCAATGTTTTTGGCGATTATAATGGTCCAGAACTAGTGATGAAACGCACAAAAAACTTCACAGAGATTAATGTTACGAGCAATTATGCTAAGACGGGCAAAGCAGAAATACGCGTGGTAGATAAGGAAGGTAATCCTGTGCCTGATGTAGATGTAGAGTTTAAGATCTACAATTATGCCGAGTTCTATACTGCTGCTCGCCGACATACTAATGCGCAAGGCATTACCGACTTTGAGGCTGGGCAAGGAAATGCTCTGTTCTATGCTTCAAAGAATGGTTATTATGGTTTCAATTTAGTATCTTTTGGCAATGAAAAGCAGGTGATAACCTTACAATTAAATCATAAAGTAGGTGATGAAGTTTCAGCTAAGTTCCATATAGTTCCTCCTGTAGGATCCGACTATCTTCCTCCTATAACCCCTGAACAAAAGGCTTTAAACGAATGTCGTTTCAAGCAAGAAGACTCTATTCGTATGGTTTATACGAATACCTTCCTGACGCGTCAGCGGGCAAACGAACTTGCTCTACAAAAGGGATACGACTCTACTACCGTTGCTCCCCTCCTTGTTAAAGCGCGTGGCAACTATGATGAGATAGCTAAGTTTTTATCATTGGCAGCTAGTCAGCACAAGGAAAAGAAGGCTGTAGCACTCTTGCAATCGCTTCGTGAGAAGGATTTGCACGATACCCCAGTGGAGATACTTATGGACCATCTTTACTATTCACCCAAGGATATAACTGATGCTAAAGTGCTTTGCCCTCGCGTAGGTATGGAAATGTTGTCGGCTTATCGCTATTACTTCCTAAAGAATTTGCCAAAGAAATTTCAAAAGGTATGGAAGCAAAATCCAAATACCTTTGTAGAGTGGGTGAAACAGAACATTGCTATGCGCAATGACTTGAATAGCGTGAACATTATAGCATCGCCAGTGGGAGTATGGAAGAGTGGTACAGCTACTACGATGGCACGTAAGGTGTTCTTTGTTACAGTGCTTCGTACACTCGGAGTGCCAGCATGGATGGACGAAGTGGATGAGCATATCTACTATGAACAAGCTGGAAAGCAGGTATTTGTCGATTTCGACAGTACAACACGCGAAATAAAGCGTGGCGATTTGCAAATGACTTACAAACCAATTGCTACCGTGCAAGATCCAGTTTATTATACCAACTTTAGCCTTTCACGCTTTAATGGCAAGGGCTTTAGCTTGCTGAATTATCCAGAAGATAATACTAGTACATGGAGTGCTTTGTTTAAAAATCCTCGTAAGGTAGAAGAAGGCTATTATGTATGTGTGGCTGGTAATCGTGCTGCTGATGGCAGCGTTGATGCTACTGTACGTTTCTTTAATGTGAAAGAAGGCGAAACTAATCAAGTTGCCCTTGAAGTACCTGAACTAACCAACCCATTAAAGGTATTGGGAAACATTGATCTGACGGCTTGTTATCATCGCGTAGGTAGTAAGCAACAAGAAACATTGCGCAGTAGTGTGGGTAACGATTACTATGTGGTGGGTATTCTTGAACCTAACAAAGAACCTACTAACCATGCTTTGAAAGATATAGAGCGCGTGAAAGAAAAGCTAGAACAATGGGGCAGACCTATGATTATGCTTTTCCAAAGCGAGGACGCATGGGCTAAATTTAAGGTGTCCGACTTCCCTAATCTGCCAAAAAATATCATTTGGGGTATTCTCACCGACACACAGAAGATCCCAACAGGTGCTTCTCTTCCAACGATCATACTTGGCAATACTCGTAGTGAAATCCTTTTCAAGGTAGATGGTTACACCATTGGTATGGGCGATCAGATTATGAAAGTGGTGCAAAGATTATAGAAAATATAGGCGTAATGAACAGTGAATAATCAGATTATTTCTAGTCAAAATCAATGCTCATTACGCTAGCACTAAGCTATCGTTTTGTAAAAGCACTTAGGCTGAAATCATATTTTTTTATCGGACAGCAATAATATTATATATCCTTAATTCCGCAACACTATTATAAATTCAGTAATGAGAGGACGTGTAAACGCAATAAGGACGTTCAAGGGCTTAGTTGCGGATTTGAGGATTAATATAGGCATAGCACAACAAAAACATAGAAACAATAAAGCCTTACAATTCCTTTATAAGTTTAGGAATGTAAGGCTTTATTATTTAAATTTCTACCCTTATATATCATGGGCTGAAACTCGTATTGCTAACCCTATGGCTTTGCCCAATAGTGGTGGCACAGCATTGCCTATCTGAACAAGTTGTTTGTTTTTGGGACCTTCAAAGATAAAATTATCAGGAAACGACTGTAAGCGTGCCATTTCGCGTGCGGTAAGCACTCTTGGCAGCTTTGGGTGAATGTTTACACCGCCATGATTCTCTTTTATTGTACAAGAGGCTTCGTCCCAAGGACATTTTTTCCACGCATCCGAATAACCATTATAAAGACTCTTTCCTTCAGGGCAAGCAAGTATTCGCTCTTGCATTTCAGGGCGGTGCTTTGTAGGAACATGGTTGAAAGCAAGGTCTTCAGGGTGATTGATTAAGTCGCCTATTGCTTGTCCTGTGGTAATATACTTATCCGATGACAATATAGGCTTAGGGTGAAAGTTCTTAGGGCAGAAAAATAAAAAACCGCCTGAACCAATCAATCCAAGCGGTTAAATTATTTCCATGCAATATTTACCAAAGGGCAACCTTACCAATTTTCCCTAAATCAAGTGATGCCGTTGATACTCCAAGAGCCTTGAACACACGGCTCATGGTTGGAATACTGATACTGTAGCCTTTCTCCAATCGTGAGATTTGGGCACGCTTCACACCGATGCGCTCTCCCAATTCCTCTTGTGTGAGGTTCTGCTCGATTCTTGCTTTCTTGATGGTCTCACCGATTTGGAAAGCATAAACAGCATCGGTAACATTCCTTTCATGCTCGTCCCGATCTGGAGTGCCGATAGCTCCCAATGCCTCATCAAGCACTTCACCCATTGAATATACTTTGAATTTTCCTACCTGTTCCATATCTATTCTCCTTTTTCCTTGAAATACTCTATTCTTATTCTCTCCGCCTTGACAATTTCCTTTGGAGGTGTTTTCTGTGTCTTTTTGACTATGCCATGCGTGGATACCACCAAAGCGTTGTTGCTTGTGTCCCAAAAGGCAAACAGGCGGTATTGTATGCCATTGTAAAGAGTTCGGAACTCCCAAATGTCAGAGCCTTCCAATTTCTTGAACAACTCTGCGTTCTGCTCTCCCGATGCTATTCTGTGAGCATTGTAGAGTACCTTCTTCATTGCCGATTGAGGAAGATCGAGAACAAACTTCTTTGCTTCCTCAAGCATTACCAACTCAAATCCTTTTGCCATATAAGACTTTATTGTTGGTGCAAAGATAGTGATACGTTTACAAAATATGAAACATTTAGGCTTGTTTTTCTCCTTATTTCTGATTTTTAACATTAAGCACAAGTTTCTCTACGATTTCAGCCCGCTGTTAGAAAATGCTACGAGGTCTTACAGAAACGTCTGTTTCTCTACGATTTCAGTCCGTTGTTAGGTGATCCTGTTGTGGCTCATTTGAAATTTTCGATTTAAGAGCCTTTTGTTTTGTGGTTGAGTTTTTATGTGTAAAGTTGTTGAAGGCTGTCTTATATCGCAAAATCGGGTCATGGAGCAATTTGACTCCACATTATCATCTGTAATCGACTCAACCCTCGGTCTAAGGTGTAGATCGTTCCATTTCATGGCACGTTTTCTCGCCACGGCAGAGCTTAAGTAAACTTAGCTCTGCTCATCTGGCTTAACGAAAACCTTCGTTTCCATCAGAAGGACACGCTGAAGAGGTTCTTTGAGAGATTTGAACAGAATGGGCTCACTACCAATCGCTTCAGAGCTGATTGTGGATCATGTTCCGAGCAAATCAATGGCATTGAGTTTGAATAGAACGCTATCCTTGTTGAGAAGTGGAAAGGTAAGGCATATCAACTTGTGATTCAAAGACAGAAACGGATGGATGGTGTGCAGGATTTTTGGGAAGGAGAATACACATACCATTGTATCCTGACTAACGACTATGATTCTTCCGTAAGAGATTCAGTAATGAGAGGACGTGTAAACGCAATAAGGACGTTCAAGGGCTTAGTTGCGGATTTGAGGATCATGGTTCAAGATACCTACAAATGGGTATTGCAAATTTATTTTATATGCAGTACCTTTGCCGCCAACAAAAAAAATATTTCAATGGCAAGAAAACGAAAGAGAGACAAATCGCTTTGTAGAGAATTTATATGTAGATGCATCAACTTTAAGTTGGTGCATCTTTTTTTTGTGAATAATTTTGAATTTCATTCATTATTCAAGACTCCTCAAAAACCCAAAAAGCAAAACATGGAACGCCTATCAACACATTCTTTATGCCTGCTACGTATCTTTTACATACTATGCTTGCTCCACACCACAAGTTACAACGCCAACGCACAAACACATGGCACAACCATACTGCATGGATATGTTACCGATGAGCAGCGACATATTCCCTTGAGCGGTGCCAGTATTGAAATCATAGGGACGGAGAAACGTGCCATCAGTAACGAACAAGGTAGATATGTTCTGCCCATCAGCGAAGAAGGAAAGTTTACTCTACGGGTGTCTTACATCGGCTATAAAACAAAAAAGACCAATGTAGATTTATTTGTCAACAAACAAGACAGCATTTGCATCAACATAGGTCTACATGCAAACAGTAACACACTACAAGGTGTAACCATCTTGGGAAAAAATAAGATAAGACAACTAAAACTGTCGGCTTTGCCCGTATCGGTCATAGGCAAACGACAATTAGAGGGAACTGCCACGAATGTTAATGACGTACTGGCTCGCACCGTAGGGGTAACAGTACGCAACACAGGTGGCATGGGAAGTGCGTCACGCATATCAATACGAGGGCTGGAAGGCAAGCTGCAGTTTGGCATTGGTGGAGTGTACACCCATTCGGACAACGATTATGACATGGTTTTAGACCATTTGGATGGAAGAACCGTGAAGCGCACCCATGACAAATTTTCCAAAATAATAGGTGGTGCATCTGTCAAAGCTACCAAGTGGTGGTTTGACGAACTAAAGTGGGAACTGATATTTACCCACACCCGACAAGAGATACAAGGTATTGACCAATATATTCGTGAGGCATTCAATAAGTCCCAAAACCTCATAACCGCGCTGAAACTACAAAAAGAGAACTTTTTTGCACCGGGCTTAGACCTAACTTTTGAGACACTGCTCTCGTACGGACGATATGGCATGACAGACAAAGCCTTGTGTCGCTACGACTGGGATGGCAACCCCTTGCCTGCCGTATCGCCTTTTGGTGGTGAGCAAGGCAACCATCCAAGCGATGGCGATAACAAATCGTATGATTGGAGCGGCAAGCTCAACCTAAATTATCTCATCAATGCACACCACAGCCTCAACTTCAATGTATGTGCCAACAATACGAATATGTTTCCCACCGACTCGCTTATGGATAAGGCTTTAGGATTCAATGCCAACTTTCATAGCAGAATGACATCCACAACCATAGGACTATCGTACGACTTGACACTTTTTAATGGCAGGTTTCAAAACGCATTCACGATAAAAGACTTTATATATAGTTCCGACTCACGGAGTATTTCCACTTACTCTATTAGTGAGCCAAAGCCCATCAGCAGCTCAAAAAACTTTGCGGGTTTTAGCAACGCCATGCGCTGGAAGTTCTCCGACGAACTGTTGGCCAAGGCGTCGTTCAACTCAGAAGTGCGCATACCATCTACCGAGGAGCTTATTGGTAACGGCTATTCCATATTACCTTCGCCAGCTCTAAAACCCGAGCGCACGACAGGATATAATATTGGCTTGCTCTATCACAAAGCATTAAAAGACGGTGGAATGATAGAAATGGAGTTGAACAGCTTTTACAACACTTTAGAAGACATGATACGCTTCACGCCCGACATGATACCTACCATGGCTCGATATAGGAACTTTGGAGAAGTGCAAACCATGGGAATAGAGTTAGAAGCCAAGGGAGACGTATTGCCCATGCTCTATCTATATGCCAACACCACATACCAAGACTTGCGTGACAAGCGAAAGATGGTTCCTGGAACAGTAGTGGAAAATCCTACCTACAACATGCGTATTCCAAATGTACCTTACTTCATGGCTAATGGAGGACTGGAATATCATCAGGAGAATATCTTTGGCGGTCGAGGACAGAATACCCGCATCATGGTTGACGCTTCATATATACACCAATATTACTACGATTTTGAGATGAGCAAATATCAAGAGCGCAAAATCCCCACCTCCATGATAGTGGATGCAGCAATAGAACACACATTACAGAACAGTACATGGAGCTTTACGCTAAAGGTTAAGAATATAGCCAACCGCCGTGTCGTATCCGATTTGAATTGTCCTTTGCCAGGACGGTCTGTTGCCTTCAAAGTAAGATATTTATTAAAGTGAGATTTATAGAATCAATTATATCATTAAAACAAAAAAACGTATGAAAATCAAGATGTTATTGTCAGCCATTGCTCTTACCGTACTGGCTGCATCGTGTGGTAGCGACGACAACGCTATGCCCCAATCAAAGAAAAATACTGGTGCCAATGCTTTCCAAGGCATTGTTTTTGCAACAGGAGTTACCAACCCCGAAGGCAACAACGGCAGCGTGTACATACAAGCACTTGCCGACATGACACCTGGGAAGTACAACAACAAAAACGCCACACCCACAGGATTTGGTTCAATACCTATCATCACACCAAGTGGTAATCTATATTCCTTCCCCGATTATATGGGGAACTCCAAGGCAGAGATTACCCGATACAACATTGATGCGCAAGGCAA
>QWCH01003140.1_pt1 | contig 24275 bp, 22 predicted proteins | sample 1972671 | NCBI WGS metagenome assembly QWCH01 (sample SAMN09866713, study PRJNA288562) | Human gut metagenome isolate term3_stool, whole genome shotgun sequencing... | isolation source: gut | host: Homo sapiens | place: USA: California
AAATCAAAGAACAGGGTGTAATGCTTTACGATTCGGGGCGATATAAATTGGCCCGGCGGCACAAACTGGATTACAGCGAAATTCGGGATATGGCGCAGGAATATTTCGACGATAAGTTCAAGAAAGCAAATAGCTTCTTATATTTAGCTTCTTGCGCTCATAAAGTTGATGATTTTTGTATGGCTTCTTTCCAACTTCATCAGGCCGCAGAAAATTTTTTACGGACGATTCCGATGGTTTTTACTTTGTACGGTTACAAAGAGCACGATCTGGAATTTCTGACCGACAAGGCCAGAACGCATAGCTTGGACGTTTGCGGCGCTTTTCCGCGCAACACGTCCGAAGAGGAACGCTTGTTCAAACTGTTACAGGACGCCTATGTACAGGCCCGTTACAATAAAAATTTCGCTGTCACGAAAGACGACATAGACGCGCTGACCGTGCGCGTGGAACGTCTGCGCGATATTACCGAAAAAGTCTGCCGCGACCGCATCGCATTTTACGACAGCGCGAGCCGGAAATAAAAACGTCCCGATAAACGACAAAAGCGAGCCGGCCGATTTTTCGGCCGGCTCGCTTTCGATCAAACTTTCCGGAAGCCTCCGCTACTCGCAAAGCCCCGCCGCGCGCGCGGCTTCGTACAGTTGGTTCATCGCCCGTTCGACCACCGAACGCTGCGTGGCGATATTCATCCGCATCCACCCGCGTCCCTCTTCGCCGAACATCGCGCCTTCGTTGACGCCGATCCCGGCCCGCTCGACCATAAACCGGTAAATCTCCTCATGCGTCATCGGCCATGCGCGGAAATCGAGCCACATCAGGTACGTCCCTTCGGGCGGCACGCACTTTACGGACGGCATTTTCCGATGCAAAAAGTCCGTGACATACCGGATATTGCCTTCGAGATACTCCAGCAGGCGTTCGAGCCACTCGTCGCCGTGCGTATAAGCCGCCTCGAGCGCGACCGTGCCGAAGATATTTCCCTGATCGGCATGTAGTTTGTTAAACTCCTGTTGCAGGCGGCGGCGCAACGCGGCGTCCGGCGTGATCGCCACCGAGGTCGAAAGCCCGGCCAGGTTGAACGTCTTGCTCGGCGCGGTGAACGTCACCGTCCGGCGCGCGAACGCTTCGTCCAGCGCTGCGATATGAATATGCTTATGCGGTTTGTAAACAAGGTCGCCATGAATCTCGTCCGACAGGATCACCACGTCGTGCTTCACGCACAGTTCGCCGATGCGCGTAAGCTCCTCGGCCGTATAGACGCGTCCCGACGGATTGTGCGGGTTCGACATCAGGAAAACCTTCGCCCCGGCGAGCTTGCGGTCGAGGTCGTCGAAGTCGATCCCGAAACTGCCGTCGGCACGCTGCAACAGCGGGTTGTTGACGACCACCCGGTTGTTGAATCGCGTCTGCCGCGCGAACGGATGGTAGACCGGCGGCTGGATCACCACCCTGTCGCCCTCCTGCGTGAAAGCACGCAGCGCGAAAACGATTCCGGCGACCACGCCCGGAGCGAAGTCGATCCACTCCTTTTCCACTTTCCAACCGCTGTGACGCCCCACCCAGTCGATCACCGACCGGAAATAACCGTCCGAACGAAAGGTATATCCGTAAATCGGATGCCCGGCCCGGCGGACGATCGCTTCGGTAACGGCCTCGGGCACTGCAAAATCCATATCGGCGACCCACATCGGAATCACGTCCGCGCGCCCGAACACCTCGTCCCGCGCGTCGAACTTTTCGCAGTCGGTCGCCTCGCGGGAAATGATTTTATCGAAATTGTAATTCATACGCAACTAAATAGATCGCAAAGTTATCATATTTATAAAAAAATAGCTATACCTTTGAACCGTTTAATTGCCGGATGATTTCGATTTGCCCGAAATATCGGGGCGTTATACGTATTACTTTTTATTATTTCATTGCATGAAACCATTCGATCCGAAAAACAGGAAAGGCGCTTACGGGGATTCGCCCCGCCGCGACCGTTCCGGGGACTCCTTCAATCGGGAAGATTCGAGAAGTTCTTCGCACCGGGAAGACGCGCTGTCGTCGTTCTCGAAAGACAAACGCCCGCGCATCAGCCGTCCGACCAAGCCGCACGGGGCATCGTCGGACAATCCGTACGACCGCCGCGGCGACGAACAGCGCCGCTCGTTCAACCCCAATTTCACGAAAGACAACCGGCTGAAAAGCGGCTCCCGCGATCGGGACGACCGTCCCTACGGGAAACCGAAATATGTTTTTGAAGGGGATGGAAAGGTGGTGAAAATGCAATATGTTTCTCCTAAAATGACTATGAAAAGTTTAGACTATTTCCCGGGATCTTTCTGATGAAATAAATTCGTAAGTAACTATGTTGGTGGGGGGATATTCATGGGAACGTGTGATATCCCCTTTAATTTTTAATACACGTGCCATGAGAATTATATGTTTTGGATTGTTAAGCATATTGGGGGTAGCTTGTACTTCCCCGAATTATACATTGAGTGGAAAGTTGCCCGAAGCAAGTATCGGGAAAGAGGTGTTGCTTCTCACCCGTGACGGGCGTGGAGCGGACACGTTAGCCCGTCGGGTAGTGGCGGAAGACCGGAGTTTTGAAATCAGAGGCGAGGAAACGAATCAGGTATTGTATCTGAAAATAGGAGAGCGGGGACAAGCTATTCCTTTTTATCCCGAAAACGGAGAATATTATTGGGAACAGCGGGGAGAACATGAATATATATTTTCAAAGAATCCAAGAACAGGACAGTCCCGTCTGTCTGAACATTTATTAAAGTTGGACAGCAATATGCAGCAGATACAACTCTTGCAGCAAAAATACCGGGATGTCAAGAATGAAGAGGATACACAATTGGTGATGGGCGAGAACGAGTTGTTGTGGCGGAAAGGAAACGATTTGCTTGTAGATGCGGTTAAGGAGTTCGGGGGAACGAATATCGCCGTGATGCTGGTGCGGGAGAATATGTGGAAGATTGAACAAGAGTTTAAAGTGTTTAAACGAGTTGTCGAGGCGATGGGGACGGTGCCTGAATCCGAGGATAAGGAAGAAATCATGAACAAATGGCCGGGGCAAGGGTGATTATAGCATGCAAGTAAATTAATGGAATATTATATAATACTATGAAGTTGATATTTTTAGTTTTATCTGTATGCTGTTGGTCCTTGGTGATGGCTCAGAAGACAGCAAAATATACAATTATGATCCGAGTAATGGATGAAGAAAATAATTGTATAGAGCAACCGCATGTCGCCGTTTATGATAGTTTGCATAATTTTTTATTTGAAGGAGAAGCAGAAACTACGGGACACGGTTCGATTCAGAGAATCTGGGTCGAGGAGCACGGAAGATATTTTTTGGTCTTTTCTAAAGAAGGATATGAAACGGCATCAACGGAAGTTGAATTTAGAAATCGGATTGTAAATTCGTCCCCTGACGTGGTGATGAAAAAGTCTGATGGCGGGAACTCTTCTTGCATGTGGTGGTATATCGGGGGAGGTGTTCTTGTGTTGTTGAGTGGGGTATGGTTGGTTATAAGAAAGTTTTCTAAATAAAGAAATTTTTCACTATAAAAGCACGAGAATCATGCATATCAATCAAATCATATTAGTTAGTCGTTATGAAGCTAAAATACTAAGAAGAAATTGGTTATTCATTTTTCTCGTGTTTTTAGCTGTCTGCGGAAGTTTGGCGTTGCAATGGGTTATACAGGGAGATACTACCATTCATTTTCTGAAGGCATTATCTTGTTCAGTACCCTTTGTTAATGCTTTTCTTTTCAATTTTGTACAAGGAATTTTCATCGTTTTTATAGCAGGAGATTTTATACAGAGGAATCGTCATTTGGATTCATGCGAATCCCTCTATGTTCGTCCTTATAAAAACACAGATTACGTTATCGGGAAACTACTTGCAATTATAGGGCTTTTTTTGCTTTTGGATGTATTGGTTTGTGTGATAGCCTTAATATTTCATATTTCTTTGGGGAATGCCCCGTTTACTTTTTTCCCGTATTTATTTTATTTGTTTACGCTTACTATGCCGACCATACTTTTTTTAGTTGGGGTGACATTATGGATTACAAGTGTACTAAGGACTTCATTTATAATATTTACATTACTAGTCGGGTATGTGTTTTTGAATGCTTTTGTTTTATCGGGTTGTTTGTATGGTAGCTTGGATTATTTAGCTATTTCTATACCTAATGTTTTTTCAGACGTGACGGGACAACACGTGGGACTTTTCCCATATATTGCACAACGGTTGGCGTTTGCTTTACTCGGGGTTGCTTTTATGTTTTTTGCGATGCTTAGGACGAAACGCCTTCCCAATGAGTCCAAGAGTATATACAGGGTACGGTTTGCGGGATACGTGATGGTATTCGCGGGAATATGGATGGGAGGATGTTATTATCTTTATTTTGAGAAAAACAGGCAAAAACGACAAGAATACGTGAAATTGCACGCGGAATATGCCGGGAGAAGTCGGATGGAAATATTGCGGCAACATATTGTGTATCGCCAGCATAAAAAACAGATGATTGTAAATGACACGTTGACAATTCGCAACCCGCATTCGGGAGAAGTGAACGAGTTCTTCCTTTTTTTGAATCCAGCGTTAAGAGTTTGTCGAATCGAAACGGAGGGTATGATTGTAAATTTTGACAGAAAAGATTTTGTGTTGAGTGTATTATATCCCTTGATGCCGGGAGAGAAACGTGATTTTGTAGTCCATTATTCAGGCAAAATAGACGAAAGTGTTTGTTATTTGGATATCCCTGACAAAGAATATTACAATACGCGATGGAGTGCTAATATTTTGCGTTACGGGAAACACACGGCTCTACTGGAAGACTACTATACATTATTGACTCCGGAGTGTTTATGGTATCCGACACAAGAATTTCCATCATCTCCTGTTGCTCAACAATTCGTTGAAAAATATTTTACAGACTACGTGCTCACGGTCACGCGTGATTCGTCTTATACCGTTATTTCTCAAGGAGAAGCGGTTCGAAAGGGTAACACTACCTGCTTTAAGAATAATCATGCTTTACCGGGAATTACATTGTGTATAGGAGAGTACAATAAACGGGAAATTATTGTAGACAGCGTTTGTTTTGAATTGTACTACTTCAAGGAGGACGGAACTTTATTTACTTCTGTTGAAGCTACTCGGGAAGGACTTGAGAAAGGTATACGGGAAGCTAAGGAATATTTTGAAAGTTTAGCCGGAAAGGAATATCCTTTCCGTAAATTGGCTTTGGTGGAAACTCCTGTCGGTTTTTGTGCGTATCGCGGGAAAAATAGAAAAAGAAGTGAGCGGGTACAGCCGGAACTGGTCTTTAAGCCGGAAAATAATTGTGACCAATCTTATCATTTTCCATTGAAGGAGATAGCAGATGAGAGGGAGGGTGCGGCATCCGAAGTGTCAAGAACGGATATCGAGGGGGAGATGATACGTAATTTTTGTACTGCTAATATGGGTGAGGAGATTAGTATTTTGGAAGGGATGGATTTATGGGATTTCGTGGCTGGGAAACAAATTGTTTCGATATTGATTGAAAATCCGGCATCGCTCATTCCGATGTTCTCGGATTTCAGCGGTTATGTACATTCGAGTGTCTTTCCCGCTGTTGACCGTATTGTAAACGAGATACAAACGGATACGCGAGTAGACATGCAGTGGAATCTGTATCGGGTGGGGGAAACGAACGAGCATAAAGCTATCCGTTGTTTGGCTTCCCGAAGCTTGCGGGAGGCTTTGGAAGCTCCGGAAGCGATACCTTATCTTGATGCTATTTTCCGGTTAAAAGGTGCTTATTTGAGAAGACAAATTACTTCCGAGATACCGGGGGACAGGCTGGCGGCATTTATGCGTGATTTTTGGCAAAGGAATTCTTTTTCCCGGGTTTCCCTGGAATGTTTGGCGGAAGAATTTAAGAGAGAATTAGGTTTTGAGTTTATGGCTGCCATACGCGAGTTGTACGAGGAACGAGGTGTCGCTTCATTGTATATTCAAGATGCAGGACAATATATGAGTGAAGAAGGGACTGACGTAATCGCTTCTTTTAGTGTGTGGAATCCTTCGGTTGCGGACGGAATTATTTCCGTGTACACGGATAAGGGGGATGGCACGAGGGATTTGGTTGAGGCGGGGAATTTTGTCGTTTATGCCGGGGAATGTTCCCGAATTAATTTTTTATTGCCTCGAAGAGCCATGGGGATGATTTTGCAAACGAATCTAGCCGGGAATATTCCGGGAGATTACGTGTGTAATTTTGTGGAAGAACCGAGGAGAAAGTCGATAAAGGCAGGACGGGAACCTTTGGATACCACGTGTTTTAAACAACCGGTAGGCGAGATTATTGTGGACAACGAGGATGCGGGATTTCAAATCACGGAATCCGAATCAAGGGAAACATTTTTAAATAGATTATTACATCGTAATAAACAAAAAGCAGGAGAAAGCGTGGATTTTCTTACCGATAACGTACCCGGGTGGATTAGTTCTGTATATATTGATGCTTACGGATTCCCCATACAGAGTTTTACGGGAAAGAAAACAAAAAATGGAAAAGGGAGAGCGGAATGGACGGCAAATATAGCAGAGGAGGGAGAATATGAAGTGTTTGTTTATCAAATCGATTTGGATTTCAGATTGCAATATCAAGCGAATGAAGTATTGTATTATTATACTCTTGAACAACAGGATTATAAAGCGGATATTTTAATGAGTTCTACTCGGTATGGAGAAAAGAAGTTTACCTTGGAAGATAATCAGGGAAGGAAAGAGGATTTCTCTCTGCATGTTGCTATGCCGCGGAGTGATTGGGTGGCGATAGGGGTATATTTTTTGCAAAAAGGAGAAGTAAAAATTGCATTACAAGACAGAGGAGCTTTTCCGGGGCAATTGATTTTCGCGGATGCGGTGAAGTGGGTGAAGAAGTAATAAAGACTTTTTGATTGGCTTATTCATGAAATTCAAATGTATAATAATATAGATAATATGTGCTTCAGTTGTTCTCGCATGTAATGGTTGGCGTTGTTTTTGTGTTTTTTTATCGTGTTGGTGGAGATATTGAGTAAATGGGAGATTTCCTCGTGTGATTTTCCTTGAAGGCTTAATTGATAGACTTCACGACAAGCAGGGGAGAGTTGATTGAATACCGTTTGAATCATCTGGAAAACTTCGGATTCTATAATATTCTCTAGAAAGAAATCGTAATCTTCTTCTTCACGGATGACACGTTCTGCATACCTGTTGGCTATATTTCTGCGGCGTATGGTGTCAACCGAGAAACTACGCACGATTTTGTACAGGTATGCTTTTATGGTATTTTCAGTTTTGAATTCTTGGCGTTTTTCCCAGAGATTAAGAAAGGCATCTTGAATTACATCTTCAACAGTAGTGTCATCTTCGATGTATTTTGCAGCAAAATAGCGCAATGTTGCGGCATATTTGGTGTATAAATAATGAAATGCTTTATCATTATTTAGATCTAAAGTATTGATATTGAACTCCTCTCTCATACAAATGCCGTATCTTTAAACCAACGATTAATAACACCTATCTTCTTGATTCTTTTATGATAACAAAATCATTAAGATATTTAGGCGTTCTTGCTTGTGAATAAAAATATTAGATAAAAAATAATTTTAAGTAAAAGTTTCCAGATATCTTTTATATTTGTAGTGTTATTAATCGTTGGTTTTTTGAAACTTTTTGGTATAAAGAAATTATACTTTATTTGATTAGCGATACTCATGAAGGTTTGAGGACGGATAACAGAAAAATATTTCAAAAATGTATCGGAGTGTTGTTATTATCATTAATTTTGTTTTTTCAAAGACAGAAAAAATTGGATAACATTTAAAATTGGGAAAAATGAAAATTATTGTATCTGTAATATTACTGGCATTTATAACTGTCAGTTGCGGTACGAACAAACGTGTGTACGCACCACCTTTCGAGGAGGAGGAAACTGAAAATGTTGTTGTGAAAGAGGATGTGCAAGCCACAACCCAAACTACGACCACCAAGAAAGAGAACACGAAACCGGTTGTTTCGAAAGAGGAGAAGGTAACCATGACGCACGGGGATGTTTTGAAACGTTATAACGTGATAGTGGGAAGTTTTGGAGATCAAAATAACGCTATCAATTTGCGGAATAAACTGAACGAAATGGGATATACCAGTATCATTATGCGGAACGAAGCCGGAATGAGTCGGGTGAGTATTGCCGGATTTGACGAGGAGGCTCCCGCTCGGGCTGAATTGTTGCGGATTCGTGAGCAATACCCGGAATTCGCGGATGCTTGGTTGTTGATTTCTAAAAAGTAGTAATACCCCTATAAAAAGAGTGGCGGAGAAGATTCCCCGCCACTTTTTTTATTTATAAGCATGTCATTTAATTTGCTTCAACAAATCTTTCACGGCAGCTTCAACTTGTAAATCACGTCCTTGCATTGCACTTGCAGGATCATTAGACACTTTAATGTCCGGTTCCAGTTGCATGTTTTCGAGAATGCGACCTTGGTTATCTTTCATACCCACCTGTGGAATACCGAATGTGACATTATTGATCATGGTTTCCCACCACACGGCAGTCATTGTTCCCGGGACAGGCATACCGATCAGTTTACCCAATCCCAGTTCTTTGTAAGCCCACGGGAATCCATGCGCGTTACTGTAATTGCTTTCGCTAATCAGCACGGCTGAAGGTTTTGTCCATTGTGCGAACGGATCGATACCGATAAATTGTCCGCGGGGAACAAATTCCGCGTATTGTTTACCACTTAACAGATGCAGCAAATCCTCGTGCAACCAGCCGCCCCCGTTATACCGGGTGTCGATGATAACCGCTTTCCGGTTCCGATAGCGACCTAATAATTCAGAATATGTTTTCCGGAAACTGCGACTATCCATAGAGGCAACGTGAATGTAACCGATTTGCCCGTTTGACAGGCTGTCCACCATGTGTTGGCGCTGTTTCACCCACCGTTGATACAATAATTGATTCAACATGCCGGCGGAAATAGGTTTCACGTATTCTTCCCACTCTTTTTTCTTTATCGGGTCGTAGATAGTTAGCATCGTGCGTTTTCCTGCTTTGCCTTCCAGTAAAGCGAAGTAATCTTCACCCTTCTTGATATCCTGATTGTCAATCTTCCGGATGATCATGCCTGCCGTAATCTTGTCCCCGGATAAATCCAGTGGTCCCCGTTCAATAATTTCGCTGATTTTTAAACCGTCACCGTTGAACTGCTGGTCGAAGAATACACCGAAGTTAGCCGTAGCCGCACGATTTGAACGGGCGTAATACCGGGCACCCGTGTGCGAGGCGTTCAATTCTCCCAGCATCTCACCCAAAAGTTCGGCAAAATCATAATCATTGTTGATATGCGGCAGAAAACGTTCGTAGGCTTTTTTATAAAATGACCAATCAACTCCTTTGAAGTCTTTATCATAGAATTTATCTGTCACTTGCTGCCACACGTGATTATACAGACTTGCACGTTCTTCTGTCGGTTTCCACTCGAAATCAGCCTTGTAATTCAATTGTTTCAGTTGCCCGTTGCTTTGATTTACCGTGAAAATCTGTCCGCCGGATAATAAATAAAGGGTACGCCCGTCTTTCGACAGTTCTAATGCTCCGCGGCGTCCCGTTTTTGATAAGATGCGGGTCGTGTTATTCTCGAAATCGTGCACCCATAAATCGTGACCACCTTCAAATGCAGCCAGATAGTACAGCTTGTTTCCGTCATTGGATAATATGGCATCTCCTAAGTTGGAGGAGTGAATTGTCATACGAATCATCCGGTCTTCCAAGTTTTGCAAGTTGAAATTCAGTTCAGGAAGGGCGGGGGATTCTTTGCTTTTCTTCGTGTCTTTGCCTTGTTTATCGTTTTTCTTCAAGGTATCGGCCTTTTCTTTTTTAGCTTGTTGGGCTTTCAGTTCTTGAGCCAATGCCCGTTCTTCCTTGCTCATGATGAAATGGTCATAAGCATCGGTATCCAAGAAAAGCCCGTAGATATCACCTTGTGCTCCCCAGCTGCCGTGGCTGCGTAAACCTTGGCGGTCAGTGTACCAGATAATAGCTTTGCCACCCATCACCCAACGGGGATTGGCATCGGTGTAACCACTATTCGTCAGATTATGTATTTCTCCTTTGCCATCCGCTTTCACGAGGGCGATGTCCGGGTGTTGCCAACCACCTTCCTCGAAGAATTGTGCCAGAATCCAACGCCCGTCCGGTGACCATTCAAAGGATTGATCCCCGTCGGCGTAAGAATAATTGTATTTAGCCGGTAAAACGGTTCTCGATTTTTTACTTTTTAAATCAAGTACCTTGATTTCGGTTCTGTTTTCGAGATAGGCAACTTCTTTCCCGTCCGGGGAGAATTGAGGCTGAAAACAAGCCTGTCCGCCTTTCGTGAGTTGTTCTTCTTCAATTTCACGAGCGTAAACAAAAGATTGGTCATCAGCGTTTTTGATACGGGAAATGTAGAGATTCCATTGTCCGTCACGTTCGGACGCGTACACGAGGGAACGTCCGTCCGGCGAGAAATTCACGTTGCGCTCTTGGGCGGCAGTGTTCGTGATGCGTTTGGTGGTACCGAATTCAGCGTTGGCAACAAAAATATCACCGCGGATGACAACGGCAAATTCTTTCCCGTTCGGGGATACGGCAACTTCTCTCGCTCCGTTGGACCAACTCATTTTACTGACAGCCGGGACGGGGTCGTCCATCACGATATTGACGTTCACTTTTTTGGGTTGTTTGCCGGGAGTCATGGTATAGATTTCCCCGTCAAAGAAGAAACACAATACATCTTCATTCGAGCGGGTAAGGAAACGAACCGGGTGTTTGGTGAATTTCGTTACTTGTTCTATTGTTTGCGGGTTGTCTAAAGACATTTTGCACACGTTGAAACTACCGTAACGTTCACTTAGGAAATACAGCGTGTTATTGTTTGCCGCCAACACGGGATTGCGGTCTTCTACCTGTTTGTTTGTCAGGTTTTTAAATTCTCCGTTTTTCAAATCATACTCCCAAATGTCGCGGCACACGGAAGAAGTATGGTGCTTTCTCCATTCGTCCTCGTATCCTTTCAAGTCATGGTAGTACATTTTATTACCATCTTTCGAGAAACAGATATCGTAGGCTTCAAAAGTCAATACCTGTTTCGGACGACCTCCGGTCACGGGTACTGAATATACTTGTCCTCCCGATGGGAATTGCCCGTATTTTTGATCCGGTAAAAGGGAGCCGCGGAAAAGAATATTTTTCCCGTCATTCGTGAAACATTCCGGGGTAGCACTGCCGGAAAACGTCGTCAGACGGGTAGGGGTTCCGCCATTTACCGGTACCGTGTAAAGATCCATCCCCCCGTCACGTCCGGAAGTGAACGCGATAGTTTTGCTATCCGGCGACCATATCGGATGATAGTCATAGCCGGGATGGGTTGTCAACTGTGTAGCTTTACCTCCGGTAGCGTCTACAAGGAAAATATCTCCTTTGTAGCAGAAAGCGATTGTCTTTCCGTCGGGTGCTATGGACGGGTAACGCATCCATAGAGGATGTTCCTGTGCGGACAAGTTTGAAAATAACAGCAAACTTGTCCAAATCAGAATAAGTTTAATAAAATTCATATTTAACAGATTAAATTAATTCAAACCCAACGATATCCGAATCGTTGTCATCATCTTCTTTCTTGTCCTTTTCGGGGGTCTTTTCCGGTTCGTTTATAACCTCGGCATCAATACTTACTTCTACTTTTATCTCCATTTCTGTTTCCGTTTCTTCGATTTCGGTAAGGATTTCTGTTTCTGTTTCCGGTATTATGACAGGGGGAAGGGCAAAAGAAAAATCTTCGTGCAATGTTCCGTTTTCACACCGGAAGACTCGTCCGGGGAAGTGATGGATTAAATCGTATTGATGCGTGGCGATGATTACCGTTTTTCCGCTATCACAGATGTCTTTCAAGAGTTCTACCAATTGATAGGCTGTTTCCGGATCAATATTACCTGTCGGCTCGTCGGCTAGAATGATGGGAGGGGCGTTAAGTAATGCCCGGGCAAGAACTACGCGTTGTTGTTCCCCGCCGGACAATTGGTGAGGGAATTTATCCCGTTTGTCGGGTAAACCGACTTTTTCCAACACTTCATTAATTCTTTCGCGAATCGCTTTCCTGTCTTTCCATCCCGTGGCTTTTAGAACAAACTCCAAATTGGCGTAAACATTCCTGTCGGTCAGTAACTTGAAGTCTTGAAACACGATACCGCATTTGCGGCGCAAATAAGCAACCTGTGACTTTTTTAATTTATTCAATTTGTAGCCCGCTATTTCACCATTACCGTATTTCAAGGGGAGTTCGGCATACAGAGTTTTTAGTAAGGACGTTTTTCCACTACCTACTCTACCTACCAGATACACGAATTCCCCTTCGGCAATCTCTAACGAGACTTCTTTCAATATGGTATTTTGTTGTTGGCGGATGACCGCGTTTTCAAGTTTTATGATTGCTTCCACGCTATTCATTTTAGATTTTAAATTTTAGATTTTAAATTTCGAGATATAGTTCAATTTAAAATCTAAAATTTACAATTTACAATTTTTTGAGTCCTTTGATATTTGCCATCGGATCGGGGGAGTTAAAAACGAAACTTCCCGCGACCAAAGCATCCGCGCCTGCATCTACCAGACGTTGTCCGGTTTCGAAGTTTACACCGCCATCAATTTCGATTAAAGTTTTCGCACCTGTTTCCCGGATTAATTTCTTTAATTTAATGACTTTATTGATGGTTTCCTCGATAAAACTCTGGCCACCGAAACCGGGGTTTACGCTCATGAGTAATACCACGTCGATATCCCGGATGACATCCTCCAGAAGCATAACGGGAGTGTGGGGATTAAGGGAAACTCCTGCTTTCATTCCCTGTGCTTTTATCTGTTGAATTGTCCGGTGGAGGTGGGTACAGGCTTCATAATGCACGGTTAAAATATCGGCTCCGGCTTTCTGGAATGCTTCCACGTATCTTTCGGGTTGCACGATCATCAAATGTACATCCAGAGGTTTTTGGGCTGCTTTCTTGATTTGAGCCACTACCGGAAGACCGTACGAGATGTTCGGCACGAAAACGCCGTCCATGATATCCAGATGAAACCAATCGGCTTCACTTTGATTTACCATTTCAATATCTTTGGAAAGATGCAGAAAATCTGCAGATAATAACGAGGGAGAAACAATAACGCTCATTTTTTGAAATTTAGAATTTAAAATTTAGAATGGAGAATCTTTCATTTTCAATTCTCCATTTTCAATTATTATTTGTACCAGCTGGCATACATAGCGTAGGAGTTGACAATGCGCTCCACTTCATTATGTAATAATTCCGGTCCCATTTGTTTGAGTTTTTTGGCGGGAGCACCCGCGTATACCCATCCGGATTCAACTACAGTCCCTTTGGTAACCACGCTTCCGGCTGCCACGATTGAGTTGCTTTCGATAATAGCGTTGTCCAGCACGATGGCGCCCATTCCGATAAGTACGTTATCGTGGATCGTGCACCCGTGTACAACCGCGTTATGAGCGATAGATACGTTATTTCCTATATTGGTCGGGGATTTCTGGTAAGTAGCGTGTATTGTCGCGTTATCCTGAATATTGACGTTATTTCCTATTTTTATATAGTGTACATCGCCTCTTAAAACAGCACCGTACCATACACTGCAATCGTCGCCCATTTCTACTTCACCGATAATGGCGGCATTTTCTGCCAAGAAACAATTTTTCCCGAATCTCGGGGTGTGTCCGTTTAGTTCTCTAATAATTGCCATAATTTAATTGAAAAATTGAAAACTGAAGATTGAAAATGATATCAATATTCAATTTTACGGTTCATAACTTTTTTGACGAGTCGAAATTACTAAATATACGGCAGAAAACAAGTCACCGGACGGATTATTACGTATTCTTTTTGAAACCGGATGCTCGAGGAAGACGTATAATGGCATATAATTTCTAAACTAAATAACAGGAGAATTATTTATGAGTATCGTAAAAAGAAACAATGATTTAAGGCCTTTCTATTCATCTTTACTGGATGATTTTATATGGCCTTACGGGGAGACGACAGAGCAGAGGAGGTTACCGGCTCTTAACGTGAAGGAGAACGAGAAAACTTTGACATTGGATCTTCAAGTTCCGGGAATGAATAAGGATGACATTAAGTTGGAGTACAAGGACGGTTATTTGACGATTTCGTGCGAGAAGAGGGAGGAGAAAGAGGAGAAGGATAAAGATCAAAAATTTCTGAGAAAAGAATTTTCTTCCGTTTCTTTTCATCGTACGGTAGAGTTGCCCGAAGACAAGTATAACGTGGGGAAGGCTGAAGCTTCGTACAAGGATGGTATTCTGGAAATTACAATGCCGAAGAACGAGGAGAAGAGTAAAATAAGCAGAACGATTCAGGTTAAGTAGATAATTAGTACGTGGAGTTTTGACCGATTTCTCTAAAAAAAATCGGTCATTTTTTTTTGCTTTTAGAAAAAAGGTATTACTTTTGCATCGCAATCGAGGAACACCTCACGAGAGTTCTGAAATTAGTTTGAATGCGAAAATAGCTCAGTTGGTAGAGCATAACCTTGCCAAGGTTAGGGTCGCGGGTTCGAGTCCCGTTTTTCGCTCACTTTCACGCGAAAGTAGCTCAGTTGGTAGAGCACGACCTTCCCAAGGTCGGGGTCGCGGGTTCGAGCCCCGTTTTTCGCTCCCCCGAAAAGAGAGATTCGAAATTAGTTTGAATCTCTCTTTTTTTTATTCTGTTTCGGGGTGCAGGAGCGTGTTCGGGTGAAATATAATGCACTATTCGTTTGTTTTGTCAAATAAAAATATTATTTTTGTTGGTAAAAGGCAAAATAATGCACCTATGATTTTTTATTCAATTATAAAAGAACGTCGGGCTTTGTTGGGATTGACTCAGCAAGATTTGGCAGATTATTCCGGAGTAAGCCTGCGGATAATCAAAAGTATAGAGACAGGCAAAGGCAATCCTTCTGTTCGTACGCTGACTAAAATCGCGGATACACTGGGGTTGGAATTATTACTGAAAGTGAAGGAGGTAATTAAATGAGACAAGCGGAAGTTTACGCTAATGGTGTGTTGGCCGGAACGTTGACAGAAACAGAGCATGGAGTATATATTTTTCGTTATGATGATGCGTTCTTGCTTGACAAGGAGCAAACAGCAATCAGTCTGTCATTTCCGAAAAGCCAACGTGAATTTTTGTCGAAAGAACTTTTTCCGTTCTTTTATAATATGCTTTCGGAGGGGACAAATAAAGCCATCCAATGTCAGACTCTGAAAATTGACGAGAACGATGCTTTCGGGTTATTATTAGCAACGGCTCACACTGACACGATAGGGGCCATAACGGTAAAAAAGATATGATAAATATTGAAGTTTGTCCCGGCAATTTGATTCCGGGGTTCGACACGTATAGCCCTGCTTGTCGGAAAAATCTATTTAACGGGAAAAAGGTTTCACCCGTGCTGGATTTCAATTATGATGCGGATTGCTTGGATGTTGCCGAAAGCATTAATCAAATATCCGTATCGGGAGTGCAAGAGAAACTTTCGGCTATTGTGGAGAATGGGAAAATTATACTTACCCCGACCGGACAGCAGGGGCGATATATAATTAAGCCTATGCCGAACTACAAGTATCTGCGTTTTCGTAACTTTATTCCTGCCAATGAACACTTGACGATGCAAATAGCCAAGCAAGTCTACAAGATAAATGTTGCCGAAAACGGGCTACTCTTTTTTGCAAACGGGGATGCGGCATATATTACCAAGCGTTTTGACTTTGATATTAATGGTAATAAAATCAAGCAGGAAGATTTTTCATCATTGGCACAAAAAACAACTTTCACTCATGGCAAGGATTACAAATACACGGGAAGCTACGAGGATGTAGCTACACTATTGAAAGCCAACGTGTCGGCGTGGCAGGTGGAAATGAGCAAGTTATTTACGCTCCTTATATTTAACTATCTGTTTGCCAATGGCGATGCTCATTTGAAAAACTTTTCATTGCAACAATCTGCTAACGGTGACTACCTATTATCTCCCGCTTATGACTTGATGAATACATCCATTCACGTGCGGGACGAGGATTTTGCACTGCAAGGTGGTCTGATGCCGGAAAGTGAACATTCTGAGGTTTACCACAATAGCGGTCACCCGTGCAAAGAAGATTTTATCACATTTGCCAACCGGACAGGTGTATTACCTAAAAAACGGGATGCAATTATCAAGATGTTCTCGGATAACAATCCGCTGATTGATAAGTTGATAGACCATTCGTTTTTGGACGATAAAATCAAGCGGATGTATAGACGTTCCTATCAGGAACGTCTGAGCAGGTTCTTGAGGCAGAGTGTAATTTAATCGGTAAAATCCACGAAAACCCGGCTTTCACGGATCTTTTTACAATAATCGCTTACTTTCACGTGTTCCGGGTGGACTTTGTAGCGGGCGAGTGCATCAGCATCTTCAAAGGTCGAAATAAGAACGGCATCGTATGCCATATCGGAATTTTTCTCGTTGATACCGACTTGCAGCGATTTGATTTCCGGAACGATGCCTACGAGTCTTTCCAGACTTTCTTTCATGATGATCGCGTTTTCCACTTTTGTTTTTCCTTCGGCAAACTCCTTGAGTTTCCACATGACGATATGTTTTAGCATACTTTTTGATTTTAAATAAAACGATGCAAAAATAGTCTTTTGTCAAAAATAAAGCTAATTTTGGAAGCGAAGAGAAGCGGAGGGGATGACAGAGTAATAAAAATGTAAATAAACGATTATGGCAGGGAAAGCAAAAAGCACAAAAGTGTCGAGAGATCAAGCTGCTACAGATATAAATTTTAAATTCAAAAGTATTCGCACGAGTTGTAGCGGGAGCATTGATTTCGCCGGGAACAAGCGTTATCGCACGGTTTTCCGGTTGAACGAGGTGGAGAGGTTGTACGTGGATACGGAAATAATAAATAAACAATTTGATGAAAAGGCATGGGACGCGGAGATTGTTGCCGCTCTCGTGTATATGAACGGGGAGCAACCTGTGCTCGTGGCGCAAAAGGGGGGAAAGGTTACCATTCCGGAGGTGGAACCTGTTTTCCGGTTTTCGACCGATTTCTCTGCTGAAGACTTCACCGGTTTTACTCTTAAAGAGGGTGTTTACCGGGTGCAAATGGTTATCAACGGGCAAGCAGGCTTGTCCGATGAAATACATCTGTTGGAATCGCACGATCTGTATCGTGATTATTTCCAATTATTGGATATCGGTTTGGATAAATGCGTGGAGGAGGCTCCCGATGTACAACGACCTCATTCATTTCGGGCTTTTGCCGGGGAAGGGTTGACAGACGTGCGTTTCTATCTCGTGGCGGAGAATTTCTTGTCCGACGAATGGACGTATGAATTCATGATAAATATTTTTGACTCGAGCGGGATGTTGAAAGCGAATCGGGTAGCTAAAGGAAATTACTATATCCCGAACCGGGAGGGAAAGCGTTTGCTTTGTTTCGCCTTGGATCTGGGAGCCGGGCTGGAGAATTTCTGGGAGGAAGGAGAATACCGGGTAGAAGTATCGTGCTTCGATCAACCCGTGATTCAACTGGAGTTTGCCATCGGAGAACAGGATGTGCCCTATAATTTCGCCGACGAAATAGCCGCGGTGAACGGTCAGGTGCACGAGGCGGCGGGTATGCCGTCAACACCCCAAGACAAGGAGGAGGCACTGTCCCGTTTGTACCAACTGGTCGGGTTACGTAAGGTAAAAGAAGAAATTACCCGTGTTTACGAGTTGGCGGAGTTCGTGAAGATGCGGCAGGAGAACGGCTTCAGTGATAAACTTCCTTTGATGAACATGATCTTTATGGGTAACCCGGGAACCGGTAAACACACGGTTGCCGGGATCATGGGAGAGATTCTCTACCATTCGGGTGTTTTGGCGAGCGGGAAAATACATCAATATAAACGGGAAGATTTTTCCCGTCCGGGGATGGCGGTGGAAGAACAATTAATTCGGGAAGCCATCGCGAAGAGTGCGGGTGGAATCCTTTACATAGAGGATGCTGACGAATTGTACCCGACGAATGACCCGAACGATCCGGCGATGCGTATTTTTACCGTGTTGTTGGGANNCCGCCTCTGGTGGTGGTCATGGCGGGAGACGGGATGCCTTTGCAGGCTATTTCCGATGGAATCCCGGGTATGAAGAAATGTTTCCCTTACCAGTTTATCTTTGACGATTATTCGGCGGATGAATTGATGGAGATTACCCGCCAGATGCTGGAAAGAAGGCAATTCAAGTTTACGCCGGAGGCGGAGAACAAATTCTTTAATATGCTGAAGGATTGCTGTACCGTGAAAGATTCGGGATTCGATAACGGCAGGTTTATAGAGGAACGATTGAACGATGCCGCGAACCGGATGGCAAAGCGCTTGATGTCGAATCACAAGGGTACTCGCTCGAAAGAGGATATGATGTTGCTCAAGGTAGAGGATATCGAAACCCTCGAGCAGCCCGATCCGAATAAATCGGTAGACGCGTTTAACGAGATGATCGGCTCGAAGGAATTGAAAAACAGCTTGATCAGCTATATCAATTATATTTATTTTATCCGGGAAAGACAGAAACACGGTTATGCCGATGTGATTCCGCCTCTGCACATGTTGTTTACCGGGAACCGGGGAACGGGAAAAACTACCGTGGCACGTATGCTCGGGGAGATATTCGAGTCCGCGGGGATATTGCAAACGTCCATGGTAACGGTCAGGAGCAGGGGAGAACTTATCGGCGACGGTTCTATTCCGCCTCAACAGATTGCCATGTACGTGTTTGAACAGGCGAGGGGTGGTATCCTTTTCTTGGAAGACGCTCATACATTATTCCAAGACAGCGCGGGAGCTTCGGCATTAAGCGTTATTTTTGGGCAATTGTCGCCCGCGGATAACGGGGATACCATCGTGATATTGAGTGGCGATCCTGATGAAATGGACAAGGCGCTTGCCGGGAACCCGAGAGTGAAGACGCTTTTCCCGTATCACTTCCATTTTGCCGATTACACGCCGGAAGAGTTGCTGGAAATAGCCGTCCAGAAGATAACCGAGAAGAATTACACTTTGCACCCGAAGGCGAAAGAGGCATTCCATGCTTTGGTCACACAGGTATGCAAAGAACATGATAAATATTTCGGGAATGCTCTATTTGTCGATAAGATGGTGGATAAAGCCATTCACAACCTGTCTGCCCGCACCATGAAGATCAGAAAAGAGAGGGAACTTACCCGGAAGGAGATCACGACGTTGATGGCAGCGGATATACCCACGGCAACTTCCGAGCTTCCCAATTCCTACAAGGATACTTTTGACGAGAAGTCAATCACCGCGGCCTTGAAGGATTTGGATCACATGATAGGACAGGAGAAGCTTAAAAAACAAATTCATGATTTCGTGGATCTGGCTCGTCATTACAATCAACAAGGGATCAAGCTAAATACCCGTCTGTCCCTGCAATGGTGTTTTACCGGTAATTCCGGTATGGGAAAGGGAACGGTTGCACGTATTATCGCCCGTATTTATAAGGCCATGGGAATTATAGACAAGAGCGAGGTGACCAGCTTTAAGGTGGAACGTCTGATCGGGTTGACGGAGGAGGATGCCGTGCAGAGTATCGGTGTTGCCTTGTTACAATCCAAGGGGGGACTGTTCTTCTTCGACGAAGATTCCAGTAGCCTGAATGAAATCTCCGGTTTCCGGGATCGGGTAAGGGCTATACTCGTGAACCAGTTGGCGACTCAACCGGGGGCTTATAACGTGATTTACGCCAAACAGGACCCGCCCCGTCAGATTATTAACGACGAGGTGGAGAAGGTTTCCGACATGATTAATATTCTTGTTTTCGAGGACTACACGGAGGAGGAGTTAATGGAAATACTCAAACGGGATCTGGCGACGGACAATACCCGTATGACCCGGACGGCACAACAGCATATGGCTCAGTTTATTTCCTATATCGTGAACAACAAGAAACGAAGTCACGCGAGTGCCCGTTTGATAAAACTGGTCGCGGAAATGATGATTCGTAACCGAATACAACGTTTGGCAAAGAATGGAAAGATTAATGGTACGGAGCATACTTATTCAATTGTAAAGCAGGACGTGGAGATGTTCACCCCGCAAATGTTGGATAGTATGATTTCGGAACGGCAGACAATCGGGTACAAGCAATGAATCGTAGAATACTTCGTCTTGCTATTCCTTCTATCGTGTCAAATATCACCGTTCCTTTGTTGGGATTGGTGGACGTGACGATCGTGGGGCATTTGGGGGCTACCGCCTTTATCGGTGCTATCGCGGTGGGGGGATTATTGTTTAATATTTTGTACTGGAATTTCGGTTTTCTGCGGATGGGAACCAGTGGACTGACCTCACAGGCATACGGGCGAAAAGACCAAGACGCGGAAACGCGGGTTCTCGTGCAGGCGGTGAGCGTGGGACTGATTTCCGCCATGCTGATGCTGATTCTTCAATATCCCATAGAACGCTTGGCTTTCAGGTTATTGGACACGAGTGCTGAAGTAGAACGATACGCTGTTACTTATTTTCGGATATGCATTTGGGGGGCACCTGCCGTGCTGGCACAATACGGATTCACGGGGTGGTTTATCGGGATGCAAAATTCCCGCTACCCCATGTATATCGCTATCGTGATGAACGTGATCAATATCTTGTGCAGCGCGTGTCTGGTTTTCGTGTTCGGGATGAAAGTCGAGGGGGTGGCGTTGGGAACAGTGATAGCCCAGTACAGCGGGGTATTTATGGCTGCCGGACTTTGGTGGTTTAATTTTAAGGAGTTACGACCTCTTATCAAATTCAAGGGGAGTCTTCAGTTGTTTGCCATGCGCAGATTCTTTGCCGTGAACCGGGATATTTTCCTGCGTACCTTGTGCCTGATCGGGGTAACTACATTTTTCACTTCCACGGGAGCAAGACAGGGGGATGTGATTCTGGCTGTCAATACTTTGTTAATGCAGTTGTTTACCTTATTCTCCTATATCATGGATGGCTTTGCTTATGCGGGAGAGGCTCTTGCCGGACGTTACGTGGGGGCTTGTGATCTTCGCCGATTGCGACAGGCTGTACGGGCTTTATTCGGCTGGGGCGTGGGATTATCCTTGGTGTTTACCGTTTTATATGTAGTCGGGGGAGAAGGTTTTCTCGGTTTGCTCACGAATGACGGGGAAGTGATTCAAACGGCAAGCCATTATTTTTACTGGGTTCTGGCAATTCCCTTGGCAGGATTTGCCGCTTTTCTATGGGACGGTATTTTGATAGGAGCCACGGCTACCCGATACATGTTGTGGGCGATGTTGGTTGCTGCCGGGGCTTTCTTCCTTATATATTATACCTGTTCCGGGGCCACGAACAATCACATGTTATGGCTTTCGTTTCTTGTTTATCTGGCTTTACGGGGAATCATGCAGACCATATGGAGCCGCCGGATATTCTCGGAGGGGTATTTGCAGAAGATGAAGGACTTGTAGTATATCTTTTCGCCATACTAAGTCTATCGATACCTAACCTCAAGTTCGAAGCATGAACGAATCATGAACGTAGCATAGACGTAAATTTGCGTTTATGCTATATTTATGATGTGTATATGCAGGATTTTTGTGGTTAGGCAATGATTGTGCAATGATCATTCAAATGTTTACAAGAATGTGTCGTATCTATTTGATACTTTGTTATTTCATAATTCAATTTGTGAATTAATAAATGATCGTTTAATGGCATTAACAATATTTGCTCACTAACAAAATTCACAAAAACATAATCACTTAATTACGAGAAATAAAAAATGTCACTGGAAATATTTGCGGAAAATAAAAATGATGTATATTTGCAGCGCATTAAACGATGGTTTGTTGATATGAAATATCGTTTATCAAAACAGCTTTCGTGCGTCTATAATATATAACACTGTTTAAGTGGGGCGCATGAAACACATGGCAATAAATCAGGACCGGTAATAGGGTTAGTGCGCGAAGCGCGTCCGGTCGGCTGATAGAATAAACAATTACATGATCGAGGATAAGAAATTGCATTGGTATGTCGCTTACACGCGAGTGAACCAAGAATTGGTGATCAAGAAGAAATTGGATGAATTGGGAATCGAGAATTTTCTCCCGCGTGAGGAGCAAGTTCGCGATACCCCGTTTGGTCGGAAAACGATTCGTGTCCTTTTGATTCACGGTATGATTTTTATCCGTACGGATAAAGTAACGAGTTTCTCCTTGCTCAACGAGTATTCCCTGAATATTGTTTACTTGAAGGATATCGAAGGTCGTCGCTCCTTGATCGTTCCCGACAAACAGATGGAAGATTTCATGTTCTTGTTGGATTTTTCTGCCGCCGGAATCGAGGTATTGAATAAAGACTTGAAGCGAGGAGATCGGATTCGAGTGATTAAAGGTCCGTTAGTGGGGTTGGAAGGAGAACTGGTGCGTTTGCGAGGTCACAAGCGGGTGGTAATCCGTTTGGATGGTGTTGCATCGATTGCCACGTCTTATATCCCGGGTTCATTCCTTGAAAAAATAGAGAGAAACAATTAATTTAAGATTTATGAATTACGATTTATGATTAAAAAAGAGTCAAGAAGTACAATTAAAATCATAAATCTAAAATCGTGAATCAAGAAATAGAGATGGAAAAAGGTTTATTTCACGAATTGTACAAGCAACTGGACAGTCTTGATTTTCGGTTGTATTCCCCGGCATTATTGTCCGGTTTGTTACACGGTTACCTGACGGTGTACTCTATGGTACGGGTATACCCGTGGTTGGAGAATGATTTCGGCACTCCCGGTGCTATCCACGAGCGAGCGAAATCGATAGTTCACTTGTACCCGGGACAGTTGAACGGTGATGTTCCCGTGGATACCCGTGCCGGTTATGCGGCGGACAAGATGGATGTCTACCAGTTGTACTCGGACTTGGGTTACTTGAAAAACGGTTTGGACGCGGCGTACCGGATACTGTCGGCACGGGGGAACGGCAAGATCTCGTTGCCTTGTCGGACACCGAATATTTGCCGGATGCTATGTAATTGTTATTATTTTGCCGGAGATGAGGCGTGTGGGGAACTTGCAGGGCACTTGGTCACGGAGGCCTTGGGATATATTCGAGGTGGTGCTCGTGGTGTGTTGTTGTCTTGGTGGGATGCTATTTGCTTGTATGATGACGTGGTTGGGGCGATGATGTTGCCTAAGGAAGATTATAAACGGTTGGAGGAAGAACGGGCTCGTTTGCGGGTTAGCGTGGAGCGTGAGGAGGATAAAAGAATCGAGTGCTTCCGGCAAGCGGGGCAGGATGCGGATTTTGGTTTGGTGTCGGAGGTTTTTGCGATTTTGGCAAAGCGGGAGTTTAATTTATCTAATATAAATAGATAATACTTTTTTAGTCTTATAAAAATGAGAAAAATATTGGTTACGGGTGGAGCCGGTTTTATTGGTTCTAACCTTTGCGAAGCGTTACTTGAACATGGGGACGAGGTTGTATGTTTGGATAATTTTGCAACGGGGCATATTGAGAATCTGTTACCTCTAATTGAAAGATACCCGAAAACGTTCAAGTTGATTGTTGGTGATATTCGGGAATTAGAGGATTGTCAAAAGGCTATTGTCGGGGTAGAGTATGTTTTGCACGAGGCGGCGTTAGGATCAGTACCTCGGAGTATAAAGGATCCTGTTACCTCAAATGCCGTAAACGTGAGTGGTTTTTTGAATATGTTGGTTGCTGCACGGGATGCAGGAGTTAAACGTTTCGTTTTTGCGGCAAGTTCTTCTACTTATGGAGATAGTCAAGTCCTTCCAAAAGTCGAAGATAATATTGGTAAACCCTTGTCTCCATATGCGATAACAAAGTACGTTGACGAGCTTTATGCGGATGTTTTTGCTCGGACGTACGAGATGGAGTATATCGGATTACGCTATTTTAATGTTTTTGGTCGACGGCAAGACCCTAATGGAGCTTATGCTGCAGTTATTCCTTTGTTCGTGAAAAAATTAATGAAATACGAAAGTCCAGTAATTAATGGTGACGGAGAATATAGCAGGGATTTCACTTATGTGGATAACGTGATACAGATGAATATGTTAGCATTGACGACGAAGAATCCTGATGCGGTTAATCAGATTTATAAT
>QWCH01002329.1_pt1 | contig 24232 bp, 23 predicted proteins | sample 1972671 | NCBI WGS metagenome assembly QWCH01 (sample SAMN09866713, study PRJNA288562) | Human gut metagenome isolate term3_stool, whole genome shotgun sequencing... | isolation source: gut | host: Homo sapiens | place: USA: California
ATCTAATTAGGATCATCCCCGCTTGTGCGGGTACAACATTTAACAGATTTACCGATAGATGATATCCCTAGGATCATCCCCGCTTGTGCGGGTACAACATACGGTTTCTGCTTCTAACAAGTCATGTTTGAGGATCATCCCCGCTTGTGCGGGTACAACCATTTCACAGGATAAGCGGCGAAACAATCTATAGGATCATCCCCGCTTGTGCGGGTACAACCCAACTCTTTCACTTTCTTTCACCAACTTATCAGGATCATCCCCGCTTGTGCGGGTACAACAGTAAAAAAAATACATTATTAAGCCAATCTGGATCCTTTTTTCAAGAATTTTGATTCACTTTAATTTTCTAATCTTTTGACAAGTTTATTTAGTTTAGCTATTAGTTTTTGAATTATTTTCACATCCTCCAGCGCTCTATGAGGTACATTTTTATTTATTCCATATTCTTTTATGACCGTTTCTAGCTTGTAATTTTTAAGAAATAACTTATCGTTTTTTACATATTGCATGACATCATAGGTCATATTTTTAATTTTTGGTTTTTCCTGCCTCTTTAGGGATTCATTTATAAATTTAATGTCAAAATTTATGTTATATCCTACGAGTGTATCTTCTCCTATGAAGTCTATAAATTCATTTATGGCGTTTTTTTCATCTTTGCCTTTTTTTATATCTTCATCGCTTATTCCGGTTATGTTGCTTATTTTTTCTGACAATTTTATATCCTGCCATATAATTGAGGAATATTCTTTGTTTTCCTTACCGATTTTTATCGCACCTATTTCAATTATCCTATCATTTATTGGGTCAAGTCCTGTTGTTTCAAGATCGATTATTATATAGGCTTTGGTATGTTCCTGAGATTTGAATGAGAAATATTTTTTCGCTTTTCTCATCTTTGCGGCTTTGCTAAAACCAAGTTTATTTTCTTTTTTATCTTCTTTGGGGTTTTGTGGTGTTAGTACTAAGGGGATTCCTTCAAAATCTATCATTATTTTATTTGAATTGTGAGTTTCAAATTTATATCCTATTTCATTTCTATAGGCATAGGTCATTGTAGCTTCGCCACTTCCTACGCTTTCTACCACTCGCTCCCATAGTTCTTGTCTTATTTTTGTATTGAAATTTCCTACATAGACTCCTGTCGCTATTTCCTGCATCCACTTTGTGAGGTCACCTCTTAATGATGGTGGGGAATTTTTTAAGGTTATTACTGTTAATGGCATTTTAAATCTCTCTGTAGCTTATGCCATGTTTAGCATTTCTTTCTTTATCGTCCCAAAGCTCGATTATTTCGGTGGATATTTTTTCTTCCTCAGATATATCCATTAAGAATTGTAAATCTTCTACAATTTTTTGCATTAATTTCCCATCAACCATCCTATCTCTGAGACTAAGTCTGGCTATTTTCCCAATGTCCTCTCCCTCTTGGTGTTTGTTTGCAAGGTCGAAGGCTAAGGGAATTGTTAATTCTGCCTTGTATAGGTCAGCTATGTCATAAACAAAAGACTTATCGTGGCCCGTATGGATAAAGCCAAGTCCAGGACTCATGCCCAAGGCAACTATTACACTGTGGCATACTCCGTACAGGGAAACATTTAGGGCTGATAAGGCTTGATTTACTGGATCGCTATCTTCAAAATCATCAACCTTATAAGCTCTTCTTTCCCACTTTACATTAAATTTTTTTGCGCAATCTCGGTAAACTTTTCTAATTCTTGATCCTTCCCTGCCACGAAGTTGCTGCATGGTTAAGTTTGAAACGTCCTCACCTTTAAAACGCATGGCATACATTTTTCTTGCAACAGTAAGTCTGGTCCTTTTATTTGAAACTAATTTAGCTTGCTTTTCTAAAAATCTAGTGGAATTAGCAAGACTCCTGCCATGGGCATAATATCTAACGCCCCTTTCACCTACCCAGATTACAGATGTTCCGACATCACCAAGGATTTCCATGGCCCTGTGGCTTATATCTGTGCCTGGTCCTAACAAGAGAACCCCAATAAGTGATACGGGTATATTTACAAGGCCACGATAATCGCTAACTGTAATTGCACTGTCAACCCTATTTATTTTTGCGTGTTCAACATATATAAAGCTTACCCTATCAGATATCCTTGGCAGTTCAGTTAAGTCTGTCTTTTTTGCTCCTGCTATGTTTTTCATTTTTCTGGTATTATTGTCAAAAACCCACAACCGTAGGCTTTTTTCTTGCCAATGCCATTTACAAGAGCGACTTTAAATTTTTCAAGGTCAGTAATTGTGAGCATTCCTTCATAGGTGGCGCTTACAATATTTTTCCTCGATTTTTTCTTATCTTCTTTATCAAAGTTCATAAAATATTCTTTATCTATCTTGCTTATCCCAAATTCATCAGTCTTAACTTCAAAGCCATTTCTCTGGGCCTTATCAATTAAAAATTCATTTAATTTTTCATTAGGTACAGGCATAATACGACCACGTTTTGTTGAATTTTCTTTGTCTATTTTGGCTATGACTGTATTTAGTTTTATCCTAAATTTTGCCTTAATCCCTTCTTTTAAAGAAGCAAGAAATTCATCATAATCCTTGACTTCTGCTGTTGATTCAACGCCATATTTTTCCAGCTTTTCCTTATCTGGTATATACTCGCTTAGGATTATTAGGTAGTATTTATCACCAATATTGTCAATTCGCCACAATTTTCTTGTACGTATATCATTTTCTTGTGGAAAAGAATGTTCTACCCAACCATGGTAGCATCCAAGATGGGTTAAGTCTTTCATCTTTCTTCTATTATTTATATCTATTTCTACTCTTGATAAATACATAACTGGCCCTCCAAGCTTTCAAAAACGTCAAATGGGTCTTTATCTGATTTTGCCATGACTAGGCTAGATCTAGCCTCAAATCTTGGTCCAAATTTACGTTCTTTTTGAGAAAATGAAACAACTCTGTCATTTCTAATTGTGTGAGAATTTTCTGGCAAGAGGTCCTTATCGGCATAGATATCTGCTCGGTAATTTTTATTTTTCTTTTTAAACCAATCAGCAGCCTGCCAGTCAAGATTTTCTAAAGCCTCTATTGGTCCTTCCTCATTGGTGCCCAAGATGAACCTTGCAGGCAACGGACAGGAGCGTCTTCCCATAAAGGGTTGGAAATATGGATATTTTAGTCCTTGAAGGATTTCTTCCATCCACTTATCATCTTCATGAGAGATAGCTACAACAAAAACTGCGTCTTCCATATAATAACGGTTTGTTACATAAGTTCTTTCAAGTTCTCCATTTGGCTTTACTTTCCTAGCTATGTGGTAGTCTTTTTTAAGGACTCCCTCTTGGTCAACTCTGACAGCAAAGTCAAGATCATTTAGTTTTTGTATTTTCTCATCTTCATCACGTTCATAGCCAAGGCTTGCCGCTATTATCCCAATTACCCCTGATTTTGATGGATAATAGTCGCTTGTCCTCGTTTCAAAACGAGATGAAGTCCCCCACGACTGCATAGGTCCTGTTAATTTTAATAAGATAGTTTTCACTATTATCACCTAGGCTTCTATATTTTTTTCTATCTCTTTGCCCAAGTCTTCTAGGAGGTCATTTAGACTTGCTTCTGACTTTCCTATCTCATTTACTTCTGTATCGCCTAAAATTAAATAGGCTGTAAAGATTGGTTTATCAAGGATTTTGTCGTATTTTGTATATTCAGCAAAAAGTTTTTCTATTGATTTATCAACGTAGCCATTGTCTGATTCTATTGGCTCTTCAAAGGCGCTTACCATGTTTAAAGGCCTATCAGACCTTAGACTTATAACTATTGCTTGAGGGAGGGTTTGGTTGGCAAAGGCTTTAATCTTGCCGGTTGGCATAGTTTTAACAAATGCTTCTAAAAAAAGTTTAGTATATTCTATAGTTTCTCTTTTCTCACCAAGTTGTTCGTAAAATTGATGGATTGCAATATTTGCATAACGATATAGGGTTGAAGAATTATATTCTGTGGTATCTATCATTGCAGCCCCTGTCTTTTCTTCTTGAGTCAGATCGTCTATTGCTGTAAAATAATCAAATTCACTTTGAATGGCATGGGTTGAAATAGCGTGAGCTACTTGAACAGAGGCATCTTCATTAAGAGATGGATCTTGTGCAAGCATTCTTCCAAATAATGCAATATCTACAGATGTATCCTTTTTTAATATATTTTTGACTTTTTTATAATCATAATCCCCAGATAATGCTAATTTTGCCAATTCTTTAAATTGTAATTTTGAAACAAAGAAAAGTGCGCTTAGCTCATCTTTTTCATTTAGTTCAAAAACTTTAGTTGTTTTCCCATTGTTTTTAAAAACACATGCTTTTAGTAATTCTTTAGAAATCTCCAAACTTTCTTCATAAGATTTACTTGAATCTTCTTTCTGTATTGCTTTTGCAAGCCCTTCTGCAAGTTTTTTAGTTCTGAAACCTATTTTATCAATTCTATCATTAAAATATTTTCTTATTGTGCTTTTCCAAGATTGAGAACTTACCCTAGCCCTTGTAACTCCACCATATTGGGCAGTCTTTGGGCTGCCTGTATCGTCCCTATTAATATTTGCTGGTGGTACGGTTTGGATAGCGTGGATGTCTAGAAATAGTCTATTATTAATTTTATTTTGCATTTTTATCGTCCCCTTCTTTGTTGAATTTATAATAAGATCTTGACCATTTTATTTTGAACCCTTCTCTTTGATTTTTCAAAAACCAATAGAGATCATCGGCAAGGCTGGCATAGTCAACCTTGGCATCAGACTTGGCCTTTAAAAGTTTTATCATCTGTCTTAGGTGGTGGCTTAATTCTTCAAAATTACTAGATGTTATCATGGCATTAAACCTTCTATCGATTGCTTTACTATCATCTTCATTCTTTCTCATAGTAGCCAAGACATCTCCTAGGTTTTGCCTTCTCTCTCCTTCTTCGTAGTCAAGCTTCAATACCGTATTTGTATTGGCTTGTTGGTGGAGGGCATACATTTGAACAGCTGTTAGGATTGCCTTTTCATAATCATTCAGATTTTTATTATTGCCTAAAAATTCCTCTGGTATATTTTTAAAAACAAAAGCCAAGGCATCCATATTAACTGATGAGTCCTTATTAATCGAATTTCTAATATTAGCAAAGATGACCTTGGTACTAGGACTTTCTCTAGTATTGTCAAGTTTCCTTAAAATCCTTGCCGTTTCCTTGTAAACATTTAATTTTGAATCTTCCATCTATACCTCCTTTATAGTTCTTTATTTATCCTTGCCATAAAAAAGTTAAAGGCAGTTGCAATATTCCTAACCGAATCATTTTCAATAATGCCTGTAAAATCTCTTGGACCAGAAGCAGCCACAATTTTCTCTGCCTGGCTAATGGTGATTTTCTTTAATTCTTTATACCAAGCATCTGTTTTTTTATCCATACTATCCTCATGATCAATGCTTGTTAACCAATCCCTAAAAGGCTTATCAAGCTCATAATAGAGGCTTTCTGTGTATCTAGATACATATTCATTTGATTCAATATTTCTAATCTTTTTACTATCATTAACAAAGGACCAAAAAATTTTATCTACAATATATTTAGTTTTATCTACAACTTTATTTATTCTAAATATCAAGCCCTCATCATCAAAATCATTTAGAAGATTTGCTTCGATGTATAGACTATCTACAATTTCATTAGTTGGCACCCACGACATTGCATTTCCATCATCTTCCATGCTTATTGCGTTTATTTTTACGAGCTCATCTCCAATATAATCATCAATATCATTTAACCAATCAATTATGCCAGGCTTTCTTTTAGCTGTATTCTCATTTCCTTCGTTAGCATCTTCAGTTTCTGTAATTAAGCCAAATGACCTCCACAAGGACTTATTCAATTGGTGCTTTCTTGGAGTAAACTCACCCTTGTTAGGTCCGTCTTTATTGTATCTCCAAAGAGTCATCGGCTCTAAAAAATTATTTTTGTGCAAGACTTCTGGGAGCTTTACAATTCCCATTTTAAAAGGCTTTTTAGGATCAAAGTCACTTATATATATGGCCCTAGAATAAGCTGTATAAAGTTCGGCTATGTTATCAATTGGTTTATCACTCATGTATTTTTTGACAACTTCGCTAGGCTTATATTCCCAAACTGGTTTTTGAATAGTTGTATTATAGTCAGTGTTTGAGGTATTGACTAAAACCAGATTTAAAACCATTGTTTTATATAAATTGTCAGAAGATAGAAAAACTCCACCCAAATCAAATAGCCATCCCTTAGAAGCTTTATAGCTTTTATTACTAAACCTAACCTTATCTGATAAACTCGCATAAGATTGAAAAGATATTAGCCATCTAACAACCTCATCATAGTCTAAAATTTCTTTATTGTCGTCAGAACTATATTTGGGTGAAAACAACGCTATCTTATTTCCACTCTCAGATACAAGCCTATTAATATTTTTTCCTAAGATTTCACTTGGGTTGGCCTTGCTGATTTTTGTCTGATCGATTTCATCTTTAGTTACCTGATAAAAAGGATAATCATCATCAAAAAGATAAAACCTGTCGTGCCAAGATTCTAAATAATCTATTACAATGTTAGGAAATTTCCCTGCCTTCCATAGACTTTCCCAAGTTTCCATGAGGGCATCTTCGTATTCTTCCTCATACTCTTCATCAACATTTTCAACCTGTTGCATCTTTTCATTTAGATTTACCATTTCATAAGGATTTCCATCTGCATCATACCTTGAGAAAACTGTATGAAGAATGGCTAGTAAAAATCTCATCACTGCAAAATTTTGAGTTGGCATTTCCCCAGCTAGGTCCTTGTAATTCTGGCAATCTTGAAAAAATTCCCTCAGACCCACAAGCTTCGTTGTCCCCTTGTAGTCCGTCACCACCGATATCCAGGGCTCGTCAATTAAGTTAAATTCACTCATCTTTCTCCTCCTTTTTTACTATTAAGCCATACTTTCCATCATAAAGTAAAACCTTATCCCCTAGCCTAAATTCATTGTTTGAATCAAATATTATAGCCAAAGAATTTTTAAGCCAAGCTTGGTCATCCCAAGCTGATAAATTTTCTAGATAATAATTTTCCAAATCTTCTATTATCTTGTCAATTATATACCCATTTTCTTTATCAAAGTACACAGCATTCGGTAGTTTAATAGTTCTTTTTGCTATTTCCATGGCTGTCTTATTATCATATGGATCAAGAGTACCTACTTTGTCAAAAAATTCATAGCCACCCTGGCAAGCCTTAAGGGCAATTACTTCTATGGTATCTGAGCTATCCCTAACTTGGGCATTGGCCTTAACATCAGATGATTCTGCCATTTTATTTGAATTTTTTAGCCAAGCCGATAAATTTTTCTTATCTCCCATCTTTTTTAGAGGTTTATCAAGTCTGTAAACATTAGCTCTGAATTCTTTATCGTCTATTTGTTCATCACGATTATCCCTATATTTTTCGTATAACTTTTGTAAGTCCCCATCTAAATCCAAATCCCCATCTCCATAAACAAGCTGTACTAAGTGGGAAATGTCATTTGGCAAATTGATTCTTTCTGGCAAATAATACTCAGTCCTAAATAATATATATTCAGAATAAACAAAACTACTTCCCTTATCAAAATCATATCCACCACAATTTAAGACGTAAACCATTGGATTTTTGAGATTTTCAGGTCTTTTGGTTTCCTTGTGTCTGTGAAGTCTGCCCATTCTCTGGAGAATCAAGTCCATTGGGGCAAGGTCTGTAATTAGGATATCAAAATCTATATCCAAAGATTGCTCAATTACCTGAGTGCCTATTACTATTTTAAAATCAGGCCTATTGCCATTTTTACCAATAGTTTCTATCAAATTTTTTTCTTTTTTGTACCTATCGGTAGATATAAAAGACGAATGTAAAAGCTCGACCCTATCTTCCCCAAAGACTTCTATACATTTTCTGGCAAAATTCTGGGCCTTCCTAACTGTATTTACCATCACGCCCACAACCCCACCTTGGGCTGTATTTTCCTTAATTAAACTAACTAGGTCTTCACTTTCACCTTTAGATTTTTTTATTATTTTGTAAGATCTTCCAGCGTCTTTCTTAAAATCAGCAAATTGTTTTATGCTCGCCCCATCATTGTAGGTTAAAAGTGGGTAGGCTTCATTTATTTCAAAGCCCTCTGGTTTTGGAAGTCTATCATAACCGAGTTCTGCTCCAATCATATAAGCTTCTAAAAGAGCGTTTCTTTTTGAAATTGGAAGAGTCGCTGAAAGAATAACAACAGGAACTTTATAGGCTCCCAGCCACCTCAAAGCCCTATACAAGAATACAGACATATAGGCATCGTAGGCATGAACTTCATCTATAACAACAACCTTATTAGACAAGCCCAAATGCCTTAGCATAAGGTGTTTTTGTTTGAGGGCAGCAAGGAGGATTTGATCCACTGTTCCAACGGTAAAATCATCGAGGATTGACACCTTCCTACCTGCAAACCATTCATTAACCCCTACTTCATCTCCTCCGTGGATATTTCTGCTTTTTGGAAGAGATGAAAATTCATCATTTAATTGGGCCTTGCCGTGTATTAGCCTAATAGACTTTTCACCTTCTATATGGTCAAGCCACTCTCTCACACGGGAGAAAATCCCATTTGATGTAGCCTGAGTAGGCAATCCAAAAAACATACCTGTACGGTTAGTTTTCTTAGCGAGGTCTTCGACTGCTATAAGAGCAGTTTCAGTCTTACCCATCCCCATCGGAGCTTCAATAATAAATATTCCCGGTTCATCAGTATTAGAAATTGCTTCTGAAATTTTCTTTTGAGTATCTTTCGGCTTTTCTATAAAAGGAAATCTTCCATGATAAATTTTATCAAAATAATAATGAGGTGTCCAAGCATCAGTCCTATCATCAAGCCATTTTGTAAATCCAACTTCCACCCTACCAGGACTTGCCTCAACCTCGTCTAGGGCAATTAAAGGAAAGTAATTTTCGTTGCTGGTAATCCAATCCGCCATAATCAAAAGCCCAGACAAAATAACTTGACCAGGCTGGGAAATTAGGGGCAAATCCTCAACACCAGCAAAACCACAACCAATAATCGCCTTATCAAAAATACTTTTTTGTAGGTTTTGCCAAAAAAGCGCCCTTTCTGAGCTTGTTTTATCCTCTTGGCAAAGGCTTGAAGCAAAAGAATTACAAATATCTGCTTCCTTTTCAGAAATCGGTCTACCATGGTGGGCTCCAATTATATTTGCTACGCAAAAATTTACCCCAAATTTAGTTAATAAATATTGGCCACTAATATTATGGCGAATATTTTCTCTCTTAGTTAAGGAAAATTTATCAATGTCTTTAAAACCTGCATTTACAAGCTTTTCCAAAACCAAATTATCAAGTTCAAAATCCCCATTAAAAGATTTTTTAACCTGAAAAATTGGTGTAGCCTTGCCAAGATCATGCGTTGCTCCCAAAAACCTGCACAAATTTAAAAGAAGCTCATCTTTATCCTCCACATCAGTTACTACAGAATCCATCAACAAATCTCTAACCCCTTGAGATAGCCAATGATTATACAAATAACCACACACTTCCCTAGTATCTGCTAAATGCACTTGCAAAGGTAGCCACATCGGGATATTTTTCACCCTGTTTTTCTTTGCCCACAAAAATTTTTCCATAACTTCCACCTTTCTCCTCTAATTATATAATAAAACAACTTCATCGATGTAGTTTTTTAATTTGGTTTTTCATATTTCTCTTCCATTTCCCAAAATTTTATAAATTAAAAGACCCATTGAACTGGCCTTGTTTTTCTTGCCTTTGGCAAGTGGTTTTTGTTTAGCTCTTAGTTCTTTTCTACCACAATTATGTATGGTGGATTATTGGGTCTGGTTGGGTAGGCTATTTTTATTAGCCCATATTTTTTCTGGTCGATTCCTGCTAGGTATTTTTCAATTTTTTCGCTTTCTTCTTTGCCTGCTGGGTGGCCTGGATAAATTGTTATTATGGCTATGCCGTTCTTGTTTAAAAGGTCTAGGATTTTTTCTAGGCTTTTTATTGTGCTTTCATACTTGGTTGTGATTTCCTTGTTGCCTCCTGGCAGGTAGCCTAGGTTATATATGGCTAGATCAAGCCCTTCTTTTATATATTTTTCAATATTGGCATGGTTGTCTAGGTGGAAAATAAATCTTTGATCGTCGCCTATTAATTTTTTTGCTTCTTTTTCTGCCTCTTTTTGGATATCAAAGCCATAGAGCCTTGCTACTTCTGTGTTTTCTAGGATATACTTGCTGTCTTTGCCAGTTCCTACTGTTAAGTCAGCCGCAACTTTTATTTCTTTTTTTGAACCTATTATTATTTTTACTAGGTCAGTTACTCTTTTGCCCATCAGTAGGACCTCAAATTTTTAAGGTCTTTGCCGTCAATTTCCTTAAAAAAATCTGCCTGGCTTGGTCCTTCTTTTCTTATAGGCATACCCATCCTGTGCATTTCATTTAGTTTGAATATCATGAGGTTGACGTTTACGTCGTGCATACTGGCTAGCTCGTTGTAGGTGTAGCCTTCGATTATGTCGTCCATGAGCCTTTTTTCATCCAACAAAAGATGAGCTGCAAAGATGTTGGCTTCTATTTCCATTTCGCTTTTTATATCAAAAATTTCATATTCAACCAAGGTATCCTTTGCGTTGGCTTGATGGTAGATGTCATGACCCAACTCGTGAGCAAAGACCATGTTTAATATCCTGTAGTCTACATAGGGATTGTAGAAGACAAAACGACTGTCCATTATTATCTTATACATGCCCAAAAGCTTGGTGTTTTCCTTGAAGGGGATGATGTGGACCCCTCGTTCTTCAAGGATTTGCCTAGGGTCACGAGTCTTATGGGTTTTGATTAAGTCTAGCACGTCCTCATAGATTTGATCATATGAGTAGGCCATTATTTTTTGTTCCTAAATTTTTTGCTGTCTTGTCTAGCTATATAGTAGGCTTCGGAAATAGCGTCTAGGATTGCCCTTTTATCTTCTTCTGGGATTTCGCCCCCTGCCATAAGTCCAATCACACCATCAACTAGGTCTTCTGCTTCCTTTCCTGCCTTGATGCCGTATCTTTCACGAGTTGTAAGGATGAAGTCTTCTTCATCTGTGACTAGGTAGTCATGGCTGGTATTTAAGGCGTCTGCCAAGAGGTCGTAGGTCTTTCTATACCTTGGCTTGGATATGCCTAGTTCATAACGGGATATGGTTTTTAGGGATACATTTACCTTCTCAGCTAGTTCTCCCTGGGTCATTTTTTTTTCTTCTCTTAAACTTTTTAATTTGCTTGCGAAACTCATAACTCTCCTCGTTTTTTATTTTCCTATTGGATAAAATGTCTTGACAAAAGACATTTAGTGTCTTATAATTAAGTCACAGTCACTTATTGCCTTAATTATACATTAAGAGTCCAGAATAATCAAGATGTTTTACAAAATCTTTTACCTCAAGGAGTACGAAATGAAGAGAATTATCCTACATTCAGATATGAATGCCTGCTACGCATCAATAGAGGCCAAGCTAAACCCAGACCTTAAGGGCAAGGCCATGGCTGTGGCTGGCAATCCTAAAAATAGAAATGGAATCATCCTTGCCAAAAGCCAGGAGGCTAAGGAGATGGGAGTGGCAACTGGCATGCCAATTTGGGAGGCTATGACCCATTGCAGAGACCTAATATTAGTTTCTCCCCACTATGACCAGTACCTTAAGCATTCAAAGATGGCTAAGAAAATCTACTACGATTACACCAACCAAGTCGAGTCTTTCGGACTCGATGAATGTTTTCTAGATGTGTCTGGTTCTACCAAACTTTTTGGGTCTGGTTTGGACATTGCCAAGGAAATTTCAAGGCGTATGAAGGAAGAAGTTGGACTTACAGTGTCCATCGGTCTTTCCTTTTGCAAGGTTTTTGCCAAACTAGGATCTGATATGAAAAAACCAGACGCCATCACTATCATTGATGAGAAAAATTGGAAAGATAAAGTCTGGCCCCAAAATATTGAGGCTATGGTTGGCATAGGCAGGGCAACCAAGGCAAAACTAAACCACATCGGTATCTACACCCTAGGAGACCTTGCCAAAAGTCCCGTTAGCCTTATACAAAACCTCCTCGGTATAAACGGGGTCTATCTTTGGACCTATGCCAATGGTGAAGATATACGTCCAGTCGTTGATATAGGTCACGAGGACATAATAAAGACTATCGGCAACTCCTCCACTTGCAGGAAGGACCTTTTAAATAACGGCGAAGTCAAAAACGTCATCCAAGAATTGAGTTTTTCTGTATCAAGAAGACTTAGGGAATCTGGACTTGAAGCCAACGGTGTTGAAATTTTCGTAAGAGATTCTGATTTATTTTCTCAACATTTTACTGACGACTTAAAACTTGCCAGCCAATCTTCAATCACCCTAGCTGATGCTGGCTTCAAACTATTTTGCAAAAAATACGACTGGCCCCTTCCTGTCAGAGCTATCGGCATCAGGGCAACCAAACTCAGACCTCTAGGCTCTGGAAGCCAACTTGATATCTTCACCGAATGCGACAAGTATTTCAAAGAAGAATCTTGCGACAAGGCCCTTTATGAAATCAGAAAAAAATATGGCAAGGATGCTATTTCCTTTGCCGCCCTCAAAAGAGATATAAAGCTTCCAAAGGAGCTCAACGAAATCATAACACTTCCCAACAGGCACTATAATTCCTGATAAATTTATAAGGTTTTTGGGTATAAATACAGGTAGAAATGATATTGAATTTTTAAATTTAGGAGAAAATAATGACAGAAAAAATATTAACCTTGCTAAAAGAATTTTTAAAAAACAACAATATTGAGGACCTAGACATAGGTGAAATCATGAAATCTTTGTCAGTAGATGCTATAATGTCCATGATTTCAGGAAATGATGAGTATGTAGTCAAAAAAAATGGCAACCTCGAAAAATTCAACGCAGATAAGCTTTCTAGATCAATAAAAAACGCTGCAGACATGGCAGGTATGCAATTAAATAGCTCTGATATTGCAATCATCCTAAAAGATGTGGCAGACAAATTATTTCATGGCGACAAAAAAAGACTTACAAGAACTAATGAAGTCAGAAATATAGTCATAGACACTCTAGCAAACGAAGGCTTCTCAAAGATTCGCGACGCCTACGAAGCCTACGCCCAGAGTCAAAACTAATGTTAATTAAAATAATCTGCGTAGGAAAAATTAAGGAAAAATTCTACAAAGAAGCCTTGGCCGAATACGAAAAAAGGATGACCTCCTACAACAAGGTTGAAATCATAGAAGTCGCTGACGAGAAAGCCCCTGAAACCTTGTCAGAAAAAGAAATCGACCAAGTAAAAAACGCTGAAGGCGAAAGAATTTTGTCTAAAATCAAAGACGATTCCTTTGTAGTAACCTTGGAAATCGCCGGCAAAGCCCTAGACTCAATCAAATTTGCAAGGCTCATCCAAGATGAAATGCTAGACGGCTTTGGGAGAGACATGGTTTTTGTAATCGGAGGGTCAAACGGTCTTGGCGAAAATATCCTAAAAAGATCTAATTACAGGCTATCCTTTGGTAAAATGACCTACCCCCACCAACTGATGAGAGTCATCCTAATGGAACAAATATATAGGGCTTACAGGATAATAAACAAGGAACCCTACCATAAGTAAATTTATTATTAAATGATATAGAAGTGTCTCTTCGTTCATCCTGGTCCCACAGCGATAAGATCCCTCGTCAGTTCGCTACGCTCACTGTGGTCTCCTCTAGCCGACGGGCTGTATTCCCATTAGGGACGGCGCTGAGTATTTCCCAACTCCCAAGTGCCGTCTCGAATCCTACCGCAGGTAGGTGAGAGACCTCCATCGTTCTCTATATCAAGGGTTCCGTTTATACATCGTTATTATTCCAAGCCTTTATAATTTACCAAAAAATTTCCGATGAAAAAGTGAACCTCATCTAGAGAAACCGATGGAGACCTCTCGTCGCTTTGCTCCTCGAGGTGGGTGTATCTTTACCCAAACTATTACTCTAAATATTATCATAAAATCTATACAATAAACAATATAACTTATCCGAATTCTTAGCAAACCCCAACCAAAAACCCCAGCCTGCTCTTATTTTTCGAGCCTTGACTGGGGTTTATCTTTTTTTATTAAATTTCTCTGGTGAAATCTTCTATTCTTACAAAAACTGGCATGCCTTTTTCATATACTTGCTTAACTTCCCCTGCTATTAGTGGGAGTGCGTAGGCTTGAATTTTTTTCTCTAGAGTTTTCTTATCAGTTAGCCATTCTTGTGGGATTTTCATTTCCCTGTTGGCAATTTCTTCTGGAGCGACTTCTGTATAATAAACTTCGTAAGCTTCGCCCTCTTTTCTCCTTAGGACTGGCACCAGGTTGGTCCTTGTTGTGCCAAGCTCTACTGCCTTATAGCCAAGCTTGTAGGCTTCCCTAGAGTCAGTTTCTGAAATCAAGGTATTTGATCTCTGGACAATATTTAATTCAACTGCCCTAGACTTGATTTTAAGCCTATCTCTAACAAGATCAGCGAGTCTTTGACCAACACCGGAAACAATTGGATGGTTAAAGCCGTCCTTGGTATTGGTGAAAACTTCTTCAGACAAAATCCCATCTACGTCCCTAAAGCCCTCAGCTATAGCCACAAGTAAATTTTTCTCAGTCTTTAACGCCTCTTTAATATCTCCCAAAAGCTCATCTATACTAATTTTGTCCTCTGGTATATACAAAAGATTTACCAAGTCCTTGTGGTAGTTGTAGTTAGAAATCAAACTTGATGCAGCGAGCCAACCTGCGTGACGGCCCATGATTTCAACGAAAGTTACGCTCTCAAGGTCGTAAATATCCACATCACACCTTAAGCTCCTTAAGGTTGATGCTATATATTTAGCAGCAGACCCAAAACCTGGAGAGTGATCCATGCCTTCAAGGTCATTGTCGATAGTTTTTGGACAGCCGATTACGTTTATGCCCTCAATTTTTTTATAAGCTATGTAAGCATTTAGCTTTTTAACTGTATCCATGGAATCATTGCCACCAATATAGACAAAAAGTCCAATGTCGTTTTTCTTAAGGACATTAAAAATCTTCTCATAAACTGGGCTATCAAGGTCATCATTAAGCTTAAACCTACAAGAACCAAGTATAGAAGCAGGTCTTGCCTTAAGTTTTTTGGCCATATTTTCCTTTGTGAAAACCTCAGCGTCCACAAGTCTAATGTGCTCGTTTATAATTCCCTCGATACCATTCATTGAAACAAAAATTTTCTCAAAATCATTATCAATACCACTATCAATGACACCTGCCAAAGATGAGTTGATAACAGAAGTTGGCCCACCTGATTGAGCTACGATTAGATTCATTTATTCTCCTTATTCAATACAAATTTTTCTAGATAATAAGCAATTCCATCTTCGTTATTTGTCTTTGTCACAAAGTCAGCTACATTTTTGACCGGCTCTACTGCATTGCCCATGGCAACTCCTGTGCCAGCCACCTCAAACATAGACATATCGTTCATTTCATCGCCAAAAACTATAGTGTCTTTAATGTCGATGCCAAAAATTTTACAGGCTTCGATGATTGAAGAGCCCTTAGAAAGCCCCATAGGCATCACCTCATAATAAAACCTTGCAGACTTAACCTGCTCAGTCCTATCGCCAAACTTTTCCCTAATCTTTGCACAAGGTGCATCAAGTTTGTCAGGATCTTGAGCGAAAAGAAGCTTGTTTGGAGCAAAATCTAGGCTATCCCTGATATCCCTAACTCCCCTAACTTCCATCTTAAGCATGCCACTCTCACGACTAGAATAAAAATTCTCTGCATCATCAGTAAAAATCACTTCCCCATGAGGAACCATGAGAACGAGGTCCAAAGACTTTGAAAATTCGAGAATTTCCTTGGCAAGGTCAAAGTCCATAGGATGGTTGGCAAGGATTGTCTCAGCCTTAAAATCATAAAGCTGGCCCCCGTTGTAGGAAGAAAGAATCCCGCCAAATTCATCAAAAGCCAAAGCTTTCGCCTGCTCCCTTAAGCCATAGGTAGGTCTGCCGGAAACAATCATCACCTCATGCCCTGCCTTACTAGCAGCAATCAAAGCTTCACGAGTCCTGGCTGTAATCACCCCCTCGCTATTAACCAAAGTTCCATCAACATCAACTGCAATTAGTTTTTTCATACAACTCCTAACTTATTCTTAAAATTAAGACCTTACTTAATCCTAAAAAGCTCGTCCCCAAAATTAACAAAGCCAGACTTAAGAACATCAACCTTCTTAATGACCGGATTAGTGATAACGACAGGAGATTGGATATTCTTGCCACAAGACTTAATCTTATCAAGATCAAACTCAAGTAACAAATCACCAACCTTCACCTCATCGCCAACTTTTTTGTAAGCTTTAAAACCATCTCCATCCATATCCACAGTATCAATGCCAATATGGATTAAAACTTGAAGACCAGAAGGATTTTTTATAGCCATTCCATGCTTGCCATTAGCCACAATAGTAACCTTACCAGAGCAAGGTGCGTAAACCTTAGAGTCCGAAGGAACCATCAAAACTCCAGCCCCAACTATAGATTTGGAAAAAATAGGGTCTACACACTCAGTAAGATCCAAAACCTCGCCCGTCATAGGTGCAAAAAACAATTTATCATCAAAATCAACCATAAAATCCTCTTTCTAAGTCAAAAATATATAAAAGGGCAAAGCCCTATTCTTAATATGTACAATCTAGGATAAAACCCCTAGTCATACTATACCACAAAATGGCAAAATAGTTTTATCCAAGATATTTTTTTATCACTCGCTTTAACTTTTTTATCAATTCATTTCACCATATTTAATAATTAAAAATCAGTAATCAATAAATTCCCACAAAAAAATCCGGCCTTGTTGCCGGATTTTTATCTTTTATTTTAATTCTTCACCACTAAAGGCGTCAATCAAATCATCTTTTACTCTGTTTGCTTTTTCTTTGGCGTCTTTGACAGTTTCTTGGACTTCTTTTTTGTTTTTAACTACTAGATATGCACCAGCGCCTACCATGAAGGCTGCTTTAGCTAGTCTAGATATGATATTTGGTTTATTTTTATATTTATTATTAAACATTTTTCCTTCTTTCTTTCTCTAAAAGTGTCCAATAAATATATACCCAATTTTTAGTCTTCTCTAACAAGTGGCATTGACATACATCTTGGGCCACCTCTGCCTACTGTTAGGTTTGAAGAATCAAGTTTTAAAACTTCGTAGCCTTCTTTTTCCAAAACATCGTTTGTAACATTGTTTCTGTCATATACTACTACCTTACCCGGTGCAATGGCGAGTGTGTTAGACCCATCTGTCCACTGTTCACGAAGAGCTGCGATTGGATCTCCACCACCACATGGGATAAGTTTTACGTGATCAAGGCCAAGGGCATCCTTGAGTAGGTCTTGGAGACTCTTGTCTAATTGCTCAGATATTACTTCCCCGTCTCTTGCAGTGAAACTATAGGCGTGGAAGGTGCTCATGATGCCTGGATGATATGTAAAGGCATCGTGGTCGATTTGTGTAAATACAGTATCAAGGTGCATATAGGCTCTCTCAACCGGAATATTTACAGCAAGCACTTGCTTAACTTCATTATCATCAGCAAGAATTAGGTTTGTGGCTAGCTTTTTGATTGCTTCAAGCTCAGTTCTTTGGCTAATACCAACCATAACAAGGTTTTTATTGATATTTAAAATATCCCCACCTTCGATAGAATGGCCAGAAGTTCTTCCATAGAAGTCTCTAGTACCACCAAATTCCTTGTGATATTTGAAAATATAGTCAGCATAAATTGTTTCCCTACGTCTGGTCCTTGTGTGCATACAATTGATAGAAACGCCATTGGCTATAGAAGAGAATGGGTCTCTGGTGAAATATAGGTTTGGCATTGGATAGATGGCAGTGTAAGCCTCGTTACTAACAATCTTGTCAATATTTTTGAAGCCACCAATTTCCTTAAGGGTGATGCCTGACATAGTTTTTTCAACAAAGGCCTTAGTATCCTTAATAGACTTAAGAAAGGCTTCACTCTCCTTGTATAGGTTTTCGTTTTTAATGTTTGCTTCCTCTAGGTATTGGTTTAAAAATTTCTCACGAAGACTTTCGTTATCATCTAAGGTCTCGGTCATGAGGTCCTCAAGATAAACAACCTCTGCCCCATTATCCCTAAGAATTTTGGCAAAGGCATCATGCTCTGCCTGCGCCTTGGCAAGGTCTGGAATGTCATCAAACAAAAGTTCTTCAAGCAAAAAAGGTGTAAGGTTTAAAAGTTCCTCGCCTGGCCTATGAAGCATAACTTTTTTTAGAGTCTTGATTTCATTGTTAACGTTTACTTTTCCCATTTTAATCTCCTAAAGTAATTTTTTTAAAAAAAGGACCAGTGTTGGTATATCCACCAACAAAAGTCCTTATTATCAACCGGCCACCTGACCAGTATCTTTAGATTTCGTTTTCCTGATATAATTATAACACTAAGTCACAAACATTGCAACAAATATTATTAATAAAGTCAAAGTTTTACATAAAACACCTAACTTTCCCCCAAAATAATGCCAGCGAATTTTTCCTTAAAAATTTTACAAGCCCCAATATCTGATTACAAAAAGAATTTTAACAAAATTATTTTCTTAATCCTCAATATTATGTTATAATATTGTATTATCAAGAAAGGATTTATATGGATTATTTTTTTAGGACTACACCTGACGCCGGGTTCACTTTTAATATGCACTTGGTCCGTTTAGGTTTGGTATTATTTTTATTTATCGTTTATCAATTTAGACAGAAGGCTTGGCTATTAAAGACCTTGCTAGTATCTAGCATTTGCTTGCAAGGCGTTTTGTATTGGTGGTACACCCTTGACCATAATATTTTGATTATGGAAGGCCTTCCTCTTTACCATTGCAGGATAGCAGGTATATGCTTGCCCCTATCTTTCTTTTTGAAAAGAGAAAAGGCAAGAACATTTTTTGCCGACCTTGCCTTGGTGGGCACCCTCGTCGCCTTTGCAGTGCCAGACCCATCTAACTATGCTTGGCCACATGTAACTAACGCAACCTACATCCTAAACCACTACGTCCTCATGGCGTGTGGTTTGCTAGTAACTGTAAATTATAAAAAATCTTTACCAGTTAAGAAGATTGCCCTTTATTGCTTAGTCATCAACCTTATAATTTTCATTGTAGATTTAATTTTAAATGCTAACTACGGCTACCTAACAAAGGTGCCAATAGAATTTTTCGCGAACTTCCCAGCTATCATAGTATTCATAGCCATGACCCTGCTAATGATCCTAACTCTAAGCCTTGTAGAAAAATTAAAAACCAGGCTCGGGACAAGCAAGTAAGTCCTCCTATATATAATTAGCCGGCTAAAAAAATATAGAAAGGAGAAAGAGGCTACTTTCTATTAGAAGATAATTTCACTTTAAAATCAAATAAAATTGCTCTAGCATCGGTCTAGAGCTTTTTTTATAGGAAAATTGAGATTAATAAAGGTTTGAGAAATTTTCTTCTACTTGCTCACTTTGATATTTGCTAGCGATAAAGAAAAGTCAGTAAGTTTTGCCTCAAAATAAAATATGGATATTGTAGAATTAATATCACAACTCAGTTTCCCTATCGTAATGAACCTCATCTTGATTGTTCAAATCAACAGTAAGCTTGATGAGATATTGAGGGAAATCAAAAAATAGGAGGAATATGACACAAGAAAAAATGATTGATTTTGCCCTCTCCAAAGTGGGGAGGGTGGCCTATTCCATGGCCTACCCTCAAAGACTAGGACCTGTCTTTTATGACTGCTCATCCTTCGTCTACTATTCGTTAATAGCTGGAGCCTACCTTCCAAAAGGCACAGCAATCGGCAACACCGAAAGTCTCTACAGACTAAAAGGCAAGGCCTTAATCGAAATATACACCTACGAAGAGGTAAGACGAGGAGACATCTTCATCAGAGGTATCCAAGGAAAATCATCCGGAGCAGGAGGACACACAGGGATTTTCCTCGCCAAAGACAGGATTATCCATTGTTCCTACAAGGCAAACGGAGTAACCATCACCACCATGCAAAATGGACTAAGATCTGTCCTCGACCTAAAAAGATCACCAAGGGAAAGATACTTTAGACCAGTCACAAAGCCACATCAAAAATCCCAGCAAATCATAGATAAAATTGGTATGGCAATCATAAAAGTTGCCACAAACGTACGAACAGCCCCAACCACCCAAGCCCCCATAGTAGCCTGCTACTACCCCGGTGAAAAAGTCTACTACGATAGATTAATCGAAAACGAAAACTACACCTGGGCATCCTATATAGGAAGAGCAAGTGGGGAAAGAAGGTATGTGGCAATAGCAAAAGGAGCCAACTAGGCTCCTTTTTTCATTTCCAAAAACAGAAAAATAACAAAGATTTTAGAATAAATCAGACAAACAAAAATAACTTAGCTATATATTGATAAATAAAAAATAAGCGGGATGTAAATCTTATTTTAAGATTCCATTCTGCTTATTTTTTTATAAGTTACTCAACCTTTTAAGTTATAGGCTTATTTTATTTTATGCTTTTTCCTAAAATCCTAGATAAAACCTAGCAAATAAGGCAGCTGCAATAGCTCCTACATATGGAGCAATTCCAGGAATTGTTAGGCCATATTGCCAGTCATTATCTGTTTTATTTTTGATTGGTAGGAGGCTATAAGCAAGTCTTGGACCAAGGTCTCTGGCAGGATTCATAGCAAATCCTGTAGGACCACCCAATGCCATACCAATCGCCCATACTAATAAACCAACACCTATTGGCACAAAATCTGGTTGGTTTTTAACAAGACCTAATATTGATGATAAGAAAATAAAGGTTGCAAAAAACTCTACAAAGAAGTTTCTAGGAAGGTTTCTAAATATAGGGTTTGTTGAAAATATATTTCTTACCTTTACTGGGTCAATGTCTAGGGATGAATCAAATTGATCTTTGTATAGGACATAGCAAATCAAAGCTCCGACACATGCTCCCAAACATTCAACTATAACATATGGTATAAAGTAGGCCCATGGGATAAGACCTAGGATAGCTTGGCATAATGCCATAGCTGGGTTAATGCATACATCCCCAAACACTACTAAAACTATAGTAATACCAAATCCCCATGTTGTGATGGCGAACAAGTGGCCTGAGCCTTGGTATTTAGCCTTGTTAAGTACCTCATCACAGTGAACACCAACACCAAATATAATCATAAGTGCAGTTCCTAAAAATTCTGCTATTAATTTTGAAGTCATATTCCGCTCCTTACTATTAATCTTCAACAACTACGCCCAAACCATCAGGAATAACAACTACCTTAGCATCTTTTCCCATTATATCAAAAGCTAATTTTAAAGCGTCATCCATAGTTCTAGCAAGTTGCATGTGCAAGTCAGTAACAAGTTTTTCATCTACTTGGTCAGATACCAATATTACATGATAGTGAGAAAGGATACGGGCAAAAATTTGAGAAGTCCATTGGTCTGGCACAGTCTCTAATCTTGGAGTGTTAATAGCCATATCTTCAAATTCTTTTGCTTCTTTTACATCAGCAATATTGTGATAGAAGCCTTCACCACCATGACCATCACCACAAGCACAACAGCTTATGATAACTCCACCTTCTTTAACAGTTGCTTCAGCCGCTGTCATACCCTTTACAGCTTGGTAAATATTTTGATCAAGAGGAGCACCACCATTTGTAGTAATAGCTATATCACAATCAATCTTCTTAACGCTAGCAAGTTCTCTTACAAAATCACAACCTACCTTGTGAGCTTCTTCCATATCACCTGCAAAGGAACCGATAATTTCATGTTTACCATTCAATACAACATTAATAATGAAGGCAAGATTTGCTTTTCTTGCTGCATAAACCATATCTTCATGGATTAAATTATGGTTTAGATTGCCAGTTCTTGAATGTTTATCATCTATAAATTCACCACTGTGGTTAGCCATGATTGTTTTATAAGAAGCTACCCCTGGCAAAACTGATTTTCTACCACCAGAAAATCCTGCGAAAAAGTGAGCTTCAATAAATCCTTCAGCAATCAACAAATCACATTCTGCAGCGATTTTATTAATTATGCAAGCTCCACCACTTGGAAGGGTGCCGATTTCTTTCATTGAACTGTCATCTGTGGATACGTGCATTACAATTTCTTCGTTGTCTACAATCTCTTGACCGTATTTATTTATTAATTCTTCCCTAGTTGAAGAACGGTGGAAGCCTGTAGCTACTAGAATACGGATGCGAGCATCAGGGTTAGCACTGCGAATCCTTCTTAGCAAAATAGGTGTAATAATTTTTGAAGGAACAGGACGAGTGTGGTCCGAACTAATAATTACTATATCCTTTTTACCTACTACAAGTTCTTCGAGACTCTTTTGTCCGATTGGATTATCTAGAGAATCTTCAACCAAATCTTCTTGAGACTTACTAGCCACATAGTGAGTTTGTTTTCCTTCTAGTTTTCCTGCAAAGTTTTTATCTTCTAATACGACCTCCATACTTGTATGATCGTAAGGTACATTGATTTTAAACATTATAACATCTCCTATCATATTAATAATTATTCAACGGATAGATTATAACTTATTTTTTTACCAAAATCAACCTAATTTTTATTATTATTTGTAAGTATAAGTGAATAAATTTCTAGACCCCTATGAATTTCAAAGTGTAAAACGTTTTTTGTAAATAAGAGGTTTATAACTCATTACATAATAAATATGTTTTATATTCATTTGATTATATATACAAAATTAAGGCTGTGCATTAATATACAAAAACCCATCGAAATTTAGATACAATAATCCATAAACCTGCATCAATAAAAAATCTCCAAAAAAATATGTGGATTGAGAAATGACAGAAATAAGAGTGAAAGCAAAAAAATTTTCCTATAGCTTAAAAAATTACCGAGGATGGTTTTAGGTAAAAATATTTTCCTGGCTAATGTTAAGTATAATTATAAACTTTGAGATTAACTTCTATCACCTACACAGCAGGTAGATTTTCCCCTTCCTTCTTTGCCCAACTTGCTTAAGAGGACAAAAAAACTCAAGGCATCACACCTTGAGTTTTTTCTTGGAAATATGATAAAGTTAAACTATTTTTCTTCTTCGTCTTCTTTTTTTCTTGTCACAAATAGGCCTGCAATTGCAGTTCCTACCACTCCGAATAGTCCGCCAACTTCACTAACGCCAGTCTTTACATTTCTAGCGCCTTTATTGTCTTTCCTATTTCTCAATGGAGCTTCTCCCTCTGACTTAGATTTGTGAGGAACCATTACCGAACCTTTTTCAGCCTTAACAACTAGGTTCCTGTATGGAAGACTTGTCATCAAGCCATTGTCAAATGTTAAAACTATATTACCCTTATCGTCAAATTCTACCTTCTTGATATTTGGGTTAGCCTTCTTAACCTTATCCAATAGGCTCTTCTTTTCAGCCTCGGTCAACTTATCCAAATCCTTAACCTTGACCTTATCCTTAGGTATAACTACCTTAACATTCTCTGCTTCGCTTACGACATCCTTAGCTGGAATCTTAGTTTTAGAACCGTCTGGGTTAGTAATCTCAACATTACCCTTATCATCAACTTCGACATCTTTAATGCCTGGATTCTTTTCTTTAATCCTATCGGCAATTTCCTTCTTCTCAGCGTCAGTAAGCTTATCTTTATCCTTCACATCAACCTTGTCAATAGGTTGGATTGGATTTTTACTTGCTGCTTCTTTTAGGACATCTCCTGCAGGAATATTGGTCTTGGTGCCGTCTTTTTTGGTAACTGTTACATTACCCTTATCATCAACTTCGACATCTGTGATGCCTGGGTTCTTTTCCTTGATCCTATCGGAAATTTCCTTCTTCTCAGCGTCAGTAAGCTTATCTTTATCCTTTACTTCTACCTTGTCAATAGGTTTAAGAGAACTATCCTCATCAGCATCGCCACTGTCACTAGAACCAGAACCATCGCTAATAGGTGGGATTACAGGACCAGTAGAGCCACCAGTGCTACCACCAGTTTGGGCTTTCTTAACAGTTTGTGCTGGGGTTAATGTTCCAATTACTTGTCCATCTTTTTTAACTGTAACTGTGCCGTCATTGCCTACTTCAATTGTTGCATCT
>QWCH01002338.1_pt1 | contig 24147 bp, 19 predicted proteins | sample 1972671 | NCBI WGS metagenome assembly QWCH01 (sample SAMN09866713, study PRJNA288562) | Human gut metagenome isolate term3_stool, whole genome shotgun sequencing... | isolation source: gut | host: Homo sapiens | place: USA: California
AGGATTTGCCGGAGCACCGATATGCTGTGATACAGGGTACACCAGATTGCCCTTAGGTTTTACATCGACAATTGCCTTATCTTTAGCCAGGCTCTTGCCGTCATCCGGGTGAATACCACCCTTAAATGTTAACAATGCCATCCTTTTTTCCTTCCTTCCTATTTACTCTTTATATAATATACAGGAAATATAGACAAATTTCTATAGAAAGTGACTAATTTCATTGTATATTTTCCTGAACATCTTGTTGCATTTTTAACAAATGCACATACGCACAGAAAACCTGCCAATGGCAGGTTCCCTTTTATCCTCAGGCATAGAAAGGATAGAGGCTTTCCTCTATCCTTTCCTGTCTGTATATCTGATTTGATATTACTCAGCGTCTGTCTCTTCTGCAGCTTCTTCCGGCTGTTCTAAAGCTTTCATGCTCAGGCTGATCTTCTTCTCAGCTTCATTCAGATCAACGATCTTAGCTGTGATTTCCTGTCCAACTGAAAGTACATCAGACGGTTTATCAACATGTGCTCTTGAAATCTGAGAAACATGAAGTAATGCATCTACTCCTGGAGCCAGTTCAACAAATGCTCCGAAGTCTGTCATTCTTGCAACCTTACCTGTAATTACTGTTCCGACTGCATAATCCTCTGCTGCATTAGCCCATGGATTTGTCTCTGGGAATTTCAGGCTGAGTGCGATTTTTGTATCATGGATATCTTTGATCATCACTTCTACTTTATCTCCAACCTGGAAGACCTTCTTAGGATTCTCAACACGTCCCCAAGACATCTCAGAGATATGAAGAAGTCCGTCTACTCCGCCAAGGTCGATGAATGCTCCGAAATCTGTAACGTTCTTTACAGTTCCTTCCATTCTGTCACCTACGTTAATCTTAGCAAACAGTTCTTTCTGTTTTTCAGCACGTTCAGCAACAAGAAGCTGTCTTCTGTCACCGATCACACGATTTCTTCTAGGATTAAACTCGCTGATTACGAATTCAATTTCCTGTCCCTGATATTTGCTCAGGTCTTTTTCATATGTGTCAGAAACAAGGCTTGCAGGAATGAATACTCTTGCTTCATCAACTACTACGCTTAATCCGCCGCCAAGAATCTGAGTTACAGGAGCTTTTAATACTTCATGATTCTCGAATGCTTCTTTTAATCTTTCATTGCCTTTTTCTGCTGCAAGTCTCTTATATGTCAGCAGAACCTGTCCTTCTCCGTCATTTACTTTCAGGACTTTTGCGCTCATCTTATCACCAACGGATACAACTGTTGTAAGATCAACGTTTGCTTCGTTAGTATACTCATTTCTTGTAATGATACCGTCTGCTTTGTAGCCTATATTCAAGATGATTTCATCAGGTTTAACGTCGATGACTGTACCATCTACAACCTCTCCATTTCTTATTGTCTTAAAAGACTCTTCCAACATTTGTTCAAAAGTTAATTCTGACATTATTTTGAACCTCCTCAATTATTTTATTGGGCGTGGATGCCCCTGCTGTAATACCTACTGATTCCACGGACCTTAATTGATTAATATCCAAATCGTCAAGTGTCTGTATATAGTACGTATTCAAACATTCCTCTTTGCAGATTTCAAATAGCTTCTGAGTATTCGAACTACGCTTATCACCTATCACAACCATAGCATCTACTCTCGCTGCAATTTGACGAGCCTCAGTCTGCCTTTCTTTCGTCGCATTGCAAATCGTATTTAAAACAACTATATCATACCTCTTTTTTGAAATAATTTCAACTAATTCTTTGAATTTATTGTAGTTAAATGTCGTCTGGGCCACGATACATACTTTCTGTTCTTTTTCAGGCAATTCAAATCTTTCTGCATCTTCCGGAGTCTGTATCACAGTCACCTGTTCTCCTGCCCATCCGCGGATACCTTCTACCTCCGGATGTTCGCCATTTCCGATGATCACAATGTACGATCCTTTGGCACTTTCTTCTGCAACAATCTTATGAATTTTCTTCACAAAAGGACAAGTCGCATCTACACATGTAATCCCGCGTTCATCCATGATATCATAAATGTATTTTGCTACACCATGAGACCGGATCACAACCACATCCGCATCCACTGTTTTCAATTCTTCTTCATCATTCAGGACTTCTACTCCATGGCTTCTCAGATCTTTGATCACTTCTTCATTATGGATGATCGGTCCATAAGTGAATATCTTTTCACTTTGATGTTTTTCTATCTGTTTATACACTGTATCTACTGCACGCTTTACTCCAAAGCAAAATCCTGCTGTTTTTGCCAGTTCAACATTCATATAGTGTAATTCCTTTCTGTACCACAGCTCTTTTTCAAATATATTACCATTATCTTCGTCTGCCGCTTTGTGCCGGATTGTCTATTTGCACAAATCTACGATTGCTTTTACCACTTCTTCGATCGTCATGTGTGAGCTGTCTACCAGCACTGCATCCTCTGCCTGCTTTAACGGTGCGATCTCACGGGTCATATCTCTGTGATCACGTTCTTCGATGTCGTGTGCGATTTCTTCCAGATTGCAGTCCTCGCCTTTTTCCTTAAGTTCGTCATACCGTCTCTTCGCCCTGGTCTCTACACTGGCGGTCAGATAGATCTTTACGTCTGCGCCCGGCAGGACACATGTACCGATATCTCTTCCGTCCATAATTACATCCTGTGTCTTCGCCAGGTTCTGCTGCAGTTCCAGTAACTTCTTACGCACTTCCGGAATTGCAGATGTTACAGATGCCATGTTCCCCACTTCTTCATTTCTCAGACGTGATGAAATATCATTACCATTCAGGTATACATGCTGCACACCATCTTCATAGGCGATTGTTACTTCTGCATCTTTACATGCTTCGATCACTTTATCCGTCTCTCCCGGTTCAATGCCCTTATCCAGGAAATGAATTGCAAGGCCTCTGTACATTGCCCCTGTGTCTACATAAATGTATCCCTTTTCTTTTGCTACAAGTTTTGCGATCGTGCTTTTTCCGGCTCCTGCCGGTCCATCTATTGCTACGTTATATCCCATGATACGTTCTCCTTATTTCTATTTTTATCACTCTATATCTGGATCCCCGTTCCGGCCGCATATGCCGTAGACCACGCGATCTGAAGGTTGAATCCACCTGTTACCGCATCCAGATCCAGTACCTCTCCTGCAAAATGTAATCCCTTCACCAGTTTGGATTCCATCGTTCCAGGATCAACTTCTTTGATTTTAATTCCACCCTTAGTTATGATTGCCTCGTTATAATCTCTTAAATCTGTCAATGCACACGTCAGTCCCTTAATCAGTCTTACAAATCCAAGACGTTCTTCTTTCGTGATCACATTGACCTTCTTCTCGGGATCAATCCCGCTCAGTTCAATCATAACCGGGATCAGTTTCGACGGGAACAGCTTATGCACCGCGTTCTTAAACTGTCGGTTCTGATTCTCTTCAAATTCCCGGAGCACCCTGTGATCAAGCTGTTCTTCCGAAAGAGCTGGTTTCAGATCAATCTTAAGTGTCAGTTCTTTTGCCTTCAATTTCTTTCCCACATAACTGCTGGCACTTAGGATCAGCGGTCCACTCACACCGTAATGCGTGAATAACATTTCTCCAAAATCATCATACAGCTTTTTCTTGCCGTCAAGAATCGTTACATTAACATTTCGAAGTGAAAGTCCCTGCAATTCAGGCACCCACTCTTCTTTACATTCCATCGGAACAAGCGCAGGCATACAATCCGTCACCGTATGTCCGAGACTTTCTGCAAACCGGAATCCATCTCCGGTTGATCCTGTCGACTGATAAGACAGCCCTCCTGTTGCAACGATACAGGCATCCGCATGAATCTGTCTCTGATCTCCAAGTATGATTTTTTCAAAATGTCCGTCTTTTGCGACAACCTTTTTCACAGCTGTCCGCAGATGTACTTTCACACCCAGGCGATCCATCTCCCGCTCCAGCCCGCGGATCACGTCCGAAGAATGATCCGACACCGGGAACACACGGTCGCCGCGCTCAATCTTTGTCGGCACACCGATTCGTTCAAAGAAATCAATCACCTGCTGATTCGTGTATCCATAAAAACTACTGTATAAAAACTTTGCATTTGTTCTGACCGCATCGAACAGGCCTTCCATATCACAGGCATTGGTAATATTGCATCTGCCTTTTCCCGTGATATAAAGTTTCTTTCCAAGCTTTTCATTCTTTTCATATACCACGACCTGATGTCCACACCCGGCCGCTGCAATAGAGGCAAACATTCCTGCCGCATCGCCTCCGATGACAACTACTTTACTCATCTTCTATTTGTCCTTTTCTATTTGTCTTTTTCTTCATATTCTTTTCTGCCGGTTCTACTCTTTCTCATTTCCGGAAAGTTCGACTCTGTCGTCCACCATATTCAATTCATCTTTGCTATACACCTGATACTCATCCCAGATTTGCTCCAATGTCTCAAGTGTTGTGATAACCTCTTTCTGTTTCTTCATACAAAGAGCTACCACCAGCGCATTGATCACACTCAATGGTGCTACCAGCGAATCTACGATTGACGCCATATCACTTCTTGCGATCAGATTGCAGGAAGAATACAGTGTCATCGGAGAATGTACACTGTCCGTCAACGTGATCACTGTTGCTTTTCTATTACTTGCAAATTCCAGTGCTTTCAAAGTACGCATCGAATATCTGGGAAAGCTGATCCCAATCACCACATCATCCTCGCTGACACGGATCAGTTGTTCAAAAATCTCACTAGAACTGTTCGTATTAACCGCTGTCACATTCTCACAGATCAGATTCAGATAAAAACTTAAGAAACTTGCAAGTGGCGAACAGCTTCGTATCCCGATCACATAGATTCTCTTTGCTTTCAGGATCGTATCTACCGCCATCTCAAATGCTTCATGATCAATTGCTTCCATCGTAAGCTTGATCTTCTCAATATCCGAATGCAGAACCGATGTCAGAATCTCCCCCTGGCTGATCCGTCCATACGTCACTTCCATACGCTGGATGGAATTCAGCTTCATCCTCACCAGTTCTCCCAGAGCTTTCTGAAATTCCGGATATCCGTCATATCCAAGGGCCGTCGCAAATCTCACCACCGTCGATTCACTGACACCGACCTCTCCCCCCATCTTCGCAGCTGTCAAAAAAGCTGCCTTATCATAATCCTCACGGATAAAATCCGCCAGTTTTTTCTGTCCTTTGCTGAATTTGTGATATCTTTCATCGATCATCTTCAGCAGTTCATTCTTTGCGCTCATGCGATGTACCTCTTTTTCAAACAATGGTTTTATTATATAGCTTTGTGGGGGAATAGTCAATCGGATGTCGGTGTCAGGGTGTGTGGGGACGGGAGATGTGGAGGTTTGGGTGGATGGGCGCTTATGGACGGGAAGAAGATGTAACAAAGAAAGCTTGGGTAAAATCAGGCACCGAATACATTCGGCGAGAAATCTGATGATTTCTCACCTCAGGTATTCTTTCGCTCTGTGCCTGTAGCACAGAGCAAATCCTGATTTTACCCAAACTTTCTTTTAACATCTTCTATTCCCGCCAACGGATGCCCATCCACCCAAACCTCCACATCTCCCTCAGCCATACACTCCGACAACCGAAAGTGAATTTACTGTTACCACCAAGCTATTGGGGCTCCGCCGGAAAACGTTTTTCAGCTCGCTTTTTCCACTACTTTCTGAGAAGCCATACTCCCCGCTATCCTCCGTATATTTTCGCGAACAGCCAAGTGCAGAAGTGCCTGGTTTCATGCATTCGCAGGGGGCTTTGCAAGGAGTTGGTGAAAAAAAGACGATAAAATAAGATTTGGGATGTGCTACAAGCACATCCCAAAAGAATACCTGAGGCGGAAAATCATCAGGATTTTCCGTCCGAAGTATTCGGTTCTTATCTTATCGTCTTTTTTCGCTTACGCCTTGCAAGCCCCCGAAGTCGCATTGAATCAGGAACTTCTACACTTGACGTCCCCGAAAACCTATACAGGATAACTACCATTCTCCGTATCCGCTACCGTCGCATCCACCTTCGTCTGCTGTGCCTCTCTATACTTAAAGAACTCAACAGCAACCTGTGGGAACAGAGCATAAGACAGTACGTCTTCATCCTGCTGAATCCACTGTTCGCATTCTTTGCGGAGTGTATCTAATTCGTCCGGAATCAGGTCTGCAGGACGGCATGTGATGATCTCAGGATCGTCTCCAAGTACTTTCTTGATTACGTCTGGATTCATCGGTTTTACTGTCTGTCCGTATTTTCCACTTAAGAGGTCTTTTGTCTCTTTTGTTGCTACTTTGTAACGTTCTCCCATCAATACATTGAATACAGCCTGTGTACCAACGATCTGTGAGGAAGGTGTTACAAGCGGTGGTTCTCCAAGGTCTTTACGTACTCTTGGCACTTCCTCAAGTACATCGTAGAACTTGTCTTCAGCACCCTGCTCTTTTAACTGTGATGTCAGGTTCGAAAGCATTCCGCCCGGTACCTGATACAGAAGAGTCTTGATGTTAACACCAAGGTTCTTTGGATTTAAGAGTCCACTGTCAAGAGCCTCGTCACGGATCGGACGGAAGTAGTCAGCGATCTCTGCCAGAAGTTTCTGGTCTAATCCTGTATCATAAGGTGTTCCCTTGAATGTCTCAACCATAACTTCTGTTGCAGGCTGAGATGTTCCAAGTGCGAATGGTGAGATTGCGGTATCAATGACATCTACACCGGCCTCTACTGCTTTCATGTAAGTCATAGAAGCAACACCTGATGTGTAGTGTGTATGAAGCTGGATCGGAAGATCTACCGCTTCTTTCATTGCTCCGATCAGCTCTGTTGCCTTATACGGTGTCAGAAGACCAGCCATATCTTTGATACAGATAGAGTTTGCACCCATCTCTTCAATCTTCTTGGCAATGTCTACCCAGTAATCCAGTGTATAAGCATCACCTAAAGTGTAAGATAATGCGATCTGAGCTTCTACTTTTTCTTTGTTTGCAGCCTTAACTGCTGTCTTCAGGTTACGAAGATCATTTAAGCAGTCAAAGATACGGATGATGTCGATTCCGTTGGCAGCAGATTTCTGTACGAAATATTCTACCACATCATCTGCGTATGGACGATATCCTAAGATGTTCTGTCCACGGAATAACATCTGAAGTTTTGTATTTTTGAATCCATCACGGAATTTACGAAGTCTTTCCCATGGATCTTCTTTTAAGAAACGAAGAGATGCATCAAAGGTAGCTCCACCCCAGCACTCTACGGAATGATATCCAACCTTGTCCATCTTATCAACGATCGGGAGCATCTGCTCTGTTGTCATACGGGTTGCGATCAGAGACTGATGCGCATCACGCAGGATCGTTTCTGTAATCTCTACAGGTTTTTTTACTATATCTGCCATTTTATTTCCTCCTAATTATATATCGCTTAAATTCCTACGCCAAAGATCGCCATGAATGTTCCGGCAGCTACGGCTGTACCGATAACACCCGCAACGTTTGGTCCCATAGCATGCATCAGAAGGAAGTTTGTCGGGTCTGCCTCAGCTCCGACCTTCTGTGATACTCTGGCTGCCATTGGAACTGCAGATACACCGGCAGAACCAATCAGTGGATTAACCTTACCATGTGTTGCAACACACATCAGTTTACCGAACAGTACACCTGCGGCTGTACCGAATGCGAATGCAATCAGACCGAGAATTACGATCTTGATCGTATCCATATTAAGGAATGCCTCGGCACTCGTTGTTGCTCCTACGGATGTTCCCAGCAGGATAACTACGATGTACATCATTGCATTGGAAGCTGTCTCTGTTAACTGTCTTACAACTCCGGACTCACGGAACAGGTTACCAAGCATTAACATACCAACCAGTGGTGCTGTTGTAGGAAGGATCACGCACACAACGATCGTAACGATGACCGGGAATAAGATCTTCTCAAGCTTGGAAACAGGTCTTAACTGTTCCATCTTAATCTTACGTTCTTTTTCTGTTGTCAGAAGCTTCATGATCGGTGGCTGGATGATCGGCACCAGTGACATATAAGAATATGCCGCTACCGCGATTGGTCCAAGTAAAGCTGTCTGCTGTAACTTACCTGCAAGGAAGATAGAGGTAGGTCCATCAGCTCCACCAATGATTGAGATCGCTGCTGCCGCTTTGTCAGAGAATCCCATAGCCATCGCTCCAAGGTATGCTGCAAAGATACCGAACTGAGCAGAGGCACCAAGAAGGAAACTCTTAGGGTTAGCGATCAGTGGTCCGAAGTCTGTCATCGCTCCTACACCCATGAAGATCAGGGAAGGGAGGATTGACCACTCATCCAGTTTATAGAAGTAGTAAAGCAGTCCGCCTGTTCCATTTGCCGCATCTTCTGCATGAAGCATGATGTCCGGATAAATGTTAACCAGTAACATACCGAATGCGATCGGAACAAGAAGCAGAGGCTCGAATCCGTGTCTGATTGCAAGATAAAGGAAAACACATGCAACCGCGATCATGACTACATTGCCCCATGTAAGACTGAAAAACGCCGTCTGATGCACGAGGTTTCCTAATGTTGTCGTTATATATTCCATTTTTTAACCTCCAGTCGTGTTAGATAAACACCATATAAATGATGTTAGTTCAATGTAGCAAGAACAGCGCCTGAATCAATTGCATCGCCTACTGCTACATCAATGCTTGCAACGGTTCCGTCTTCCGGTGCTACAACTGGAATCTCCATCTTCATAGCCTCGATGATGACAACTGCATCACCTTTCTTTACAGCCTGACCTACATTTGCTTCGATCTTGAATACTTTTCCGGCTGCTCCGGCTTTTACTTCGATGGATCCTGCTCCACCTGCAGGTGCTGCCTTTGATGCTGCTGGTGCTGCCGCAGGAGCTGCCTTCGGTGCTGCTGCAGGTCTTGCAACCGGTGCTGCACCTGCTCCGTTTTCTTCTACTGTTACATCATATACATTGCCATTCACTGTGATTGTATAATTTTTCATTGAATTCATCCTCCTAATTAATTATGCGTGCCACTTATTTGATGGACGACGCTTGATGCTTCTTACTACGAAGCCGTCTGTGCTTCCACCGGCTTCTGCTTCATAAGCAGCGATCGCTGCGGAAATAACTGCTGCCAGTTCATCATCATTCGATGCTTCTTCTACTACAGGTGCTGCAACTGCTGCCGGAGCCGGAGCTGCTTCCTGTGTGCTTTCTGATTTTCCTTTGTTCTTGAATTTTTCTTCAAGTGCAGGAATGTATTTGAACAGGGAGATCAGAATTGAGATAAAGATCAGGATTACGAATACGGTACCCATTCCAAGGATTGTATTCAGTCCTGCTTTTTCCATGATCTCACCGATGCTGTAATGTGCATCGATCGTTGTACTGTCCAGATAAAGGTCCTCATCAAAAACAAATGTAATATCTGCATCACGGTCTTTGAATTTTGCACTGGTCGTTACTTTCAGTTCATCAGAGGATGGTTCGAATTTGTAATCACCGTGGCTTACATATTCCCCACACTCTTTTGTTCCCTGCTGCCATGCATCCAGAGCTGCAAGGAAACTATCTTTTGTAAATGGAACACCTGCCTGATTCAGCTGAGACTCGATCTGGAAATCTGTCATCTTGTTCCACTGTTCGATAGTATCTGCATCTGCACTGTTGCAATACTCGATCAGAAAATCTGTTGCCTGTGTGATCGTTGATTTATCATACTGAAGATTTTCTTTCTTACTTCCGCAAGCGGTAAAGCAGAGCATTGCGACAAGCACACAAAGTAATACGCTTATTTTTTTCTTCACTTTGCCTCACCTCTCTAAACCGTACCGTGTTTCTTTGCCGGACGATCCTCTCTTTTTGTGAATAACATCTCAAATGCGCCGATCACATATTTTCTTGTATCTGCTGCTTCGATGATCGTATCCACATATCCTCTTTTCGCTGCTGATAATGGGCTTGACTGCAGATTCTTGTATTCTGCTGCTTTCTCTCTGATGGTTGCTGCATCAGCGTCCGCATACATGATCTTAGCTGCCTGGTTTGCATCCATCATTCCGATCTCTGCATCCGGCCATGCATATACCATATCTGCTCCAACTGCTTTGCTGTTCATTGTCACATAAGCGCTTCCGAATGCTTTACCGATCACAACATTCACCTTCGGTACCGTTGCATCTGCAAATGCATAAGTAAGTTTTGCTGCTGATTTTGCAATACGTTTCTCATCGTATTTGCTTGCTGTAAATCCGCTTACATTCGTAAGTGTCAGTACAGGGATATTGAATGCATCACAGAACTGTACGAATTCTGCAGCCTTTTCAGCTCCGTCAGCAGAAAGTGAGCCGTCAAATTCAGCCTCCACTTCAGCTTCTTCATTATATACTTTCGAACGGTTAGCAACTGCACCAACAGTCATACCATTCAGTTTGATGAATCCAGTCACCATATCTTTTGCATATGCTTTCTTCACTTCGCAGAAGATGTTGTCATCAGAAATCATTGTAAGAGCGATCGCTGTGTCTTCTTTTGCATTCGCAAGGTCTGCACATACACGGTTCAGATCATCGTTACATTCTTCATAAGAAGAATCCTCTTCATTGTTACACGGTAACATACATACAAGAGAACGGATGTCTGCAAGGATATCTTCTTCTGACCCTGTTCCGTCCACAAGACCTGTTGTCTCGCTCTGGAATGCCGCAGAAGATGTATCACATTTGGAAATGTCATTTCCAGGAATTGCATTCGGAGTATTGGTAAATAATTTACCGTTCTTTGCTTCCATAAATGTAAAATCTGTCAGAGCCGGTACGATAGAAAGTCCACCACCGCATGTTCCGAAGATTGCTGTGATCTGAGGGATCACTCCGGAAGCCATTGACTGCTTCTGATAAAGCTTTCCAAATGCTTCTAATGCATCTGTTGCTTCCTGAAGTCTGAATCCTGCACAGTCAACCAGTCCGATGACCGGTGCTCCCATCTTCATTGCCATATCATAGATATTAGAAATCTTCTTTGCATGCATCTCGCCAATCGCGCCATTTAAAACAGTGGCGTCCTGGCTGTATACGTATACCAGATTTCCATCGATCACTCCATATCCGGTGATCACACCGTCTGCCGGAGTTTCTTTTTCCTGCATGTTAAAATCAGTCGTTCTTGCTGTTACTGCTCCACCGATCTCAACAAAACTGCCTGCATCAAGTAAACTGTTAATTCTTTTACCTGCTGCATTGTCTGCTGCCATGTTGCCCATAGTCTAGCCCTCCATTTTCATTATTTCAAATTGGGTTTTTCTGTTTTTTCCATGTTGAAAAGTAAAACCAAATTTTTTCCAATCATATTATACTGTTTTTGGTACTTTAACGCAATACTTTGTGTTGTTTTTTGTTAAATACTTGACGACCCGTATAAATCCTGCATAAATATAAAAAAGCTATGTGCATACTTTGTTCCGTACACACATAGCCTTTTCATCTGCAACATTCTGTTCTAAAACTTCTTCACTTTTTTTCTCTTCATATTTCTGCATCTTTCCAAAAGAAATTCTGCCAGTTCGTCCGTATTGTTTCCTTCCAGTGCAGTCTTTGGAAATCCAATCATCGCTCTCGCCGATCCGACCGTCTCGGGATCTGCCTTCACAACTACACCGAATGCCTCTTTCGTCTCCAGGATCTTGGTAACATCTTGGTACGAAAATGATCTTGTCTTTTTCGCAGTTACACTGTCAAAGTGATCATCAAAAAAGTGGATTTCGGAACTCACCGGTCCACCGTTTAATCTGCATCGTCTGTCAAACTGATCTTCTGCATCCCCGACCGCCGTTGTCGATAACACCTTTCTCCAGATTGTTCTGTTCAATATCACTGCCGCAACAAATGCCAATGCCCAGACTACAATATACTTAATGACAAAAAAAGTCATTCCTCCCGGCGTACCGCCTCCCGGGTTTCCATATTCCCACATAAAATAGAACACAAGCGGTCCCATCACTGTCATCACGAACTTAATCGTAATATCACTGCTGTCCACTCGGAAAAGTTCGCAGATCTGCTTCAACGTATTCTGTGACTCTTTATATGCCACACGGTAATAATTCGCCATATCATTTTCCCCTTTACAAAATCTGTGTCTTATTATATCCTTATATAGTTGATTATTCAAGAAAATACTTTATAATTATTTGTAAATTATCTATAAACTCTTCTATGTGTTCTCTCTATAGGGTTTCTCTATAACCGCTTCTGTTTATTTTTGATTCCTATTATCATTTAGTGATTTTTGCTTACATTTTCCGTCTATATATGGTCGTTTTATTACATTTCAACATACATATTCCTAACAAAATATAAAAAACCTTAACTTTTTCTTAAACAATCAGTTGTACTTTAGTCTGGTTTGTGATAAGATTAACTGCGTTGAGAGTTTTAAACATGAGAGGTTTTTCCTCGTATTGTTAAAACCAAAGAAAAATTTCATATTGGAGGGTGAATCTCATGGAGAACACTAAGAAAAAATTACCATTTGGTTTCTATGTGTGCTGTCTGACTTATTCTTTTGAAAGACTTGCATACTATGCAGCTAAATGGGGGCTTACGATTTTCATCGCAGCCACTGCAGCAAACGGTGGTCTTGGACTTGACAAATCCGTAGGTGCTGCAATGAGTTCTAACCTGGTAGCATTTACTTATATCACACCTATCATCGGTGGATATATCGCTGACCGTTGGATTAGTCCTCGTATTCTTGTTCCTGTTGGTGAGATCCTTATGGGTCTTGGTTATCTGTGTGCATGGAGAGCAACAGAGGCTAACGGCATCGCAATGTTATGGGCAATGATCATTCTCGTTTCTATCGGAACTGGTTTCTTCAAAGGAAACGTATCTGGTATCAACGGACGTCTCTTCCCATTAGCTGATCAGGACGAACTCGACACTGTATTCAACTTACAGTACATGTTCGTTAACATCGGTTCTTTCTGCGGAACTACTTTCCTTTCACTTGTTGGAAAGAGCGCTGGATACCGTACTATGTTCCTGGTTTGTGGAATCTTCCTGTTCATCGACTGCGTATGGTGGTTCGTTGGAATGAAGTCCTTCGGCGAAGCCGGAAAGAAACCATTCCTTGTTGACAACCGTACAGAAAATGTTGACAAAGCCGACAAAGAGAAAGACAATGCACCTCTTACCAAACTTGAGAAAAACCGTGTGATTGCTATCTGCATCGTAACACTCTTCTCTGGTATTTTCTGGCTGATCTGGTACATGGCTTACATGCCTGTTTACTATGAATTCGGTCCAGTATCAGAAGCAGGACTTGGATGGGCTAACTGGAACATTGGTTCCTTCGAGATGCCTACTGCATGGTTCGACTCAATGAACGGACTTCTTTGTATCATCCTTTGTCCTGTATTCGCAGGAATCTGGGCTAAGATGAGACAGCGTCCACAGGGTGACTGGGGAATGTTCACAAAGACAGCTATCGGTATTATCGTACTTGGTCTTTGTACAGCTTCCATGGTACTTGCAGCAGTTCTTTGCGGACAGAGTGCAGATAAACCAGTTGGTATCTGGGTAATCATTCTGGCTGCTGTATGTATGACAGTCGGAGAAGTTATCTTCTCACCACTTGGAAACTCATTCATTAGCAAATATGCTCCAAAGAAACTTCTTGGAACTATGCTTGGTGTATGGCCACTGATCATCTTCTTCTCTGGTAAAGCTTACGGACCACTTTATAACTGGCTCGAAAACTTTGACTTCGTTAAAGCATACGGTGTTGTTACAATCATCATCATTGCCTGCGGAGTTATCATGTTAGCATTTACTAAGAAGTTCGACAAGATGGTTGAAGGTAAATAATTCGTAAATTAAATACCGTACATAAAAATAAGACTTGCTTATGCAAGTCTTATTTTTTACGATACTTTTTATTCCCTGTACTGTAACTTCTTTTAATCTGATTATTATTTTTCTTCGTCTTCTTCGTGCTTTCTTTCTTATTTGCCTTCACACTGAATGAATCTCCGGATCCACGTGGTGTAATATTCTTCTTTGTTCCGATTTCTTTCTGGTCTTCGAACGCAGGCTTCAGAAGTAATTCCGCACCAATTACAAAGCAGGCAACTTCTACTGCCAGCTGGATCATCTCCCCGTTCTTTCCGAGTCCTTCAAAGAAAGGATCCAGAACTCTTGCCCCGGAAAGGATCACCAGTGTCAGTCCGGCATAAGTAAACAACGAATAGAACATCATCGTCTTCCCCCTGCCTTCATTCTGCTGCATGAAGTAGTATCCTGCGATAAAAATCACACCGCCAAGGATCATCAATATGTACTTTAACATTTCTATCTCTTCCTCCCAATCATGTTTTCTGTAAAGTCTATTATTTATTATACATGAAATCCATCTCGATTCCTATCTTTTTATATGTATATTTTTATTTTTCCGTTTACGCACTTTTAAAAGGGATCCACCTTCCGGCACATCCCTCACAACTTTTCATTACTTATTCTATTTCTGATTTCTAAACTGCATCGGAGTCATATCATAAGCTTTCTTGAACAGTCTGTTAAAATGTTCCACATTCTGATATCCTACTGACATTGCAATATTCTCAACCGTCATATTGCTGCTCTTGAGCAGTGCTTTCGCTTTCTTCATGCGGATCTTCTTCACCAGATCGCCAAATGTCATTCCTGATTTTTCTTTAATATATTTTGACAGATAAGGCTTTGACAGGAAGAATTTCTCAGCCAGATCATCCAATGTGATATCAATATAATTAGCCTGCACATAGTTCATGATCTCGATCATTCTTGCATCCGTACATGCATCAGCACTCCCGAGTTCTTCAATCTTATTTACCGCAACGATCAAGGCTTCAATGGACGCTCTGATGATATCCGGATCGATTCCTACACCCCAGAATGTCTTTCCGTTGCAGATAATTCCCACATAAGCCACAGCCTTAGAAGAAGATCCCTTTGTAAGCGAATGCTCCTCATAGAAGGATAATTCATAGCTGATGTTAAAATACTGCTTGATCGCATTACTTACTGCATCCAGACGTCCGTTTCCATTCGAAGTGATCACTTTGCTCTCTCCTGCATGATTGATCGTCACTTCCGCAGTGATTCCATCTACCTGTTTAAAATGGCACTCATCGATGTGGAAGATGGATTTTGTGTTAATATAATGATCTGAGAAGATCTGGTATACCCAATCCGGTGTCAGCTCCTTGTGTGCTTTATCCGATACATCTTTTACCATATATCCTACTTCTTCACGCATTGCCTTTGGAAGATTGATTCCGTGGCTGTGCATTAAGATGTAATTTACGCCGCCCTTACCGGACTGGCTGTTAATACGGATAACGTCTGAATCGTATTCTCTACCGACATCCTTCGGATCGATCGGCAGATATGGAACCGTCCATTTGTCACATTTTTTCTCATCTCTCCATGCCATACCTTTCGCGATCGCATCCTGATGAGATCCCGAAAATGCCGTAAACACCAGATCTCCGGAATATGGCTGACGGTCGTATACCTGCATTCTTGTCAGGCGTTCATAAGTCTCACGAATCTTTTTCATATTCGAGAAATCAAGTCCCGGATCTACACCCTGGGAATACATATTCATGCCAAGTGTAATAATGTCAACGTTACCGGTACGTTCTCCGTTTCCGAACAGTGTGCCTTCGATACGGTCGGCACCTGCAAGGATACCAAGCTCCGCTGTCGCCACACCGCATCCTCTGTCATTGTGCGGATGCAGGGAAAGTACTACATTCTCTCTGTGTTTCAGATGCTTATGTACATACTCTAACTGGCAAGCAAATGTATGCGGCATTGCGTTTTCTACAGTTGTAGGAATATTGATGATCGCTTTATTATCAGCTGTCGGCTGCCATACATCCAAAACAGCGTTACAAACTTCTACGGCATAGTCCACTTCTGTTCCATGGAAACTCTCTGGGCTGTATTCGAATGTAAAGTTACCGTCTGTCTCACTTGCAAGCTTCAGAAGTAATTTTGCCCCGTCGATCGCAAGCTGTTTTACCTGTTCTTTATCTTTTCTGAACACCTGCTCTCTCTGTGCAACAGAGGTAGAATTGTATAAATGAATCACTGCGTGAGGTGCTCCCTTTACAGCTTCAAATGTTCTCTTGATGATATGCTCTCTTGCCTGTGTCAGTACCTGGACCGTTACATCATTCGGAATCATGTCTTTTTCGATCAGGGTTCTCATAAACTGATATTCTGTCTCGGAAGCAGCCGGGAATCCAACCTCGATCTCCTTAAATCCAATATCTACCAACATCTGGAAAAACTCCAGCTTTTCATCCAGACTCATCGGCTCGATCAACGCCTGGTTACCATCTCTTAAGTCTACGCTGCACCACTTCGGAGGCTGTTCTACCGCATCTTTTTTCGCCCAGTCATATGTGACCTCCGGCGGCATAAAATAACTTTTCTCATATTTCTGATAATTCTTCATAATTCAAGCTCCACTCCTTTTGCCTCATATTTCAAATCAAATCATCGTTGCCAAACCAACAATAATATTCATCAACTTTGTTGTTCATTTTTAATACTTTTATATCCTAACATATCCCCACACAAAAAGGAAGTGATAATTTTAATCACTTCACTTGATGTTTTTTAATATATTTGATTTTTCAGATTATTTCCACTAATTCTGTTCCAACGAACGTTTCTTGGTGATCGTAACCTTTTCATCATAGCAGGCAAAGATCTCATCCACTCTGTCCTTCTTAAGCTTTGGTGTAAGCACACTCACTACCGGCACTACGACCAGTCCTGCTACCATTGCAACTGCTCCTGCATTGATCGGTGATGCAATAAAGTGGAAGAACAGATTCAGAACCGTAATCCCGACACCTGCCGCAAAGCTGGCCCATACAGCAGCTCTTGTCACGCCTTTCCAGTAGAGACCATACATGAATGGTGCCAGGAACGCTCCGGCAAGTGCTCCCCAGGAAATTCCCATCAGCTGTGCGATGAATGTAGGCGGATCCATTGCGATCACTACCGATAATACAATAAAGAACACAACCATCACCTGCATCGTACGCACCTGTTTCTTCTCGCTCATATCTTTCATTACATTATCTTTTAAGAAATCCAGTGTCAGCGTCGAGCTGGATGTCAGTACCAGCGAAGCCAGTGTTGACATGGAAGCCGATAATACCAATACTACTACAATACCGATCAGGATATCCGGAAGTGTTGACAACATATGCGGGATGATTCCGTCAAAGATCATATTGCCCGCCTCATCGTGCAGCTCCGGTGCATCAAACAGTCTTCCGAATCCTCCGAGGAAGTAGCATCCTCCGGAGATCACGATCGCAAATAATGTAGAGATCACCGTTCCCGTATTGATGGATTTCTCATCTTTGATCGCATAGAACTTTCCAACCATCTGCGGAAGTCCCCATGTTCCAAGAGAAGTCAGGATGACCACTCCAAGAAGATTCAACGGATCCGGCCCGAAGAATGAAGTAAATGCTCCCGGCTGTCCCATTGTCACCGGCACATCACTTGGGATCTCTGCCATGGTCTTAATTGCCTGAATAAATCCACCCTGACCATTTAATACTGCCAGGATGACTGCAACAATGCCGCCCAGCATAATGATTCCCTGAATAAAATCATTGATCGCCGTAGCCATGTATCCACCGAGGATAACATAGATTCCTGTAAATACTGCCATTCCGATTACGCAATATTTATAAGGAATATTAAATGCCATTCCAAACAATCTTGACAACCCATTGTATACAGAAGCTGTATACGGCACCAGGAATATGAATACGATCGCTGAAGCCGTAATCTTCAGCGCCTTACTTCCATATCTCTCACCGAAGAAATCCGGCATCGTCTTGGAATTCAGATGCTGTGTCATTACCTTGGTACGTCTTCCAAGTACCACCCATGCCAGCAGACTTCCGATCATCGCATTTCCGATTCCGATCCATGTCGACGCAAGACCGTATTTCCATCCGAACTGACCTGCATATCCTACAAATACAACCGCAGAGAAGTATGACGTACCATACGCAAATGCCGTAAGCCACGGGCCTACCGATCTCCCCCCTAACACATAACCGTCTACACTTGTCGCATGCTTTCTTGCATAGATGCCAACCGATACCATAATTGCAAAAAATATCACCAGCATCAACAATTTCATCGCCATAACCTTTCTCCTCTACTTTCCTCATTTCTTTTTTACTTGTTGCCTTGCTAATCCGCTTTAAAGCGTTGCGCTTTAAAGCGTTAAAGTTCGTAGTGTTAGAATAGCACAGTTGATACCGTATGTCAATCTTATTTTGCAGAAATATAAAAAAAGCCAAAAAAACAGCTGCGATTCCTTTTTTACGGAATGCGCAGCTGCTCTTTAGCTTCTATTTCATCTTCTCCACTCTGTCCTGAATGGTCTTGTTAAAGTTCTCTACCTTTCTTTCATATGTAGAATTCATAAATTCAGACTTCAGCATAAAATCTGCTGTTGCAAGATTGTTAGCTGTAGGGATATCGTAAAGAACGGCAATACGGGACAATGCTCTTACATCCGGATCGTGCGGCTGTGCCTCTAACGGATCCCACAGGAAGATCATAAAGTCGATCTGTCCTTCTACGATCTTCGCTCCGACCTGCTGATCTCCTCCAAGCGGGCCGCTGTTATATCCCTTTACCGGAAGCCCGGTCTTCTCTGCGATCAGACGTGCGGTTGTACCTGTACCACATAAGAAATGACCTTTTAAGATTTCCTTATTCTTGTCGCACCATTCGATCAGTTCTTTTTTCTTACCATCATGGGCAACGAGTGCGATATGCTTTGCTTTTCCAATTTCAAATGTTACAAAATTATCGTTTAACATCTGTTGAATTCTCCTTCCGTTTTAACTCTCTTCGTTATCTTTATATATCAAACTTATATTTATAATAAAATGTATTTTATTATCTGTCAACTTTAAACTGAAAATTAAATTGTATTTTAGTTACAATAATTTGCCCATCACTTTCAGAACGTCTCAACGATTTCCTGCATCTGATCAAACTGTTCCTCCATCTCTTTTACAAGCCTGAACTGTGTTCTTGCCCGAACAAGATTGTGTTCCGGATAAGTTGTTTTGAAATATACATCGCCCTGGAGGAAGTCAGCAAGAAAACGCATGCCGCATTCCAGTGTCATAAGTCTCGCTCCCCACGGAAGACTGGCGTTCTCCGCCGGTGTCAGTACATCCTTCGCCATCTCCAGATACCCTTTCACGTAGATGCGGTAAAGCTCTATATCAAAGTGCACCTTGTTCAGATCCTTCTCATCTTCTTCCGCTGTCGATGCCCCGAACCGGATGGAATCACCAAAGTCATTTGCCGCAAGTCCCGGCATGATCGTGTCCAGATCGATGATGCACAGTCCCTCTCCTGTATTCTTATCAAACAAAATGTTATTCAGCTTTGTATCGTTGTGCGTCACACGGAGCGGAAGTATTCCTTCCTCAAGCTGCTTCATAAGGACACCGCAGTCATCCTCACGTGCCAGCACAAACTCTATTTCTTCACGGCAAAGTCTTGCCCTGTTCTTCACATCTTTCCGCAGTGCGTCTTTGAAATCACGGAAACGCTTCACCGTATCGTGGAACTTCGGGATCGTCTCATAGAGGCTCTCGGCCGGATAATCCCCCAGCTGCTTCAGAAAATGGCCAAAGCTGAGTGCCGACTGATAGAACTGTTCCGGTCTCTCCACCATCTGATAGCACACAGAATCCGGTACATAATGCAGGCAGCGCCATGGCTGTCCGTCCGCATCTTCAAAATAGCTCTCTCCGGATTTTGTCTTAATATAAGACAATGCCTCTCTGTCCAGATCTCCGCCTTCCTCACGGATCATACTGCGCAAATACTCCGTAACGCCGAATATATTCGCCATTACCTGATCCGGGTTCTTGAATACATTAATATTGATGCGCTGCAAAACATAGAGCGGCGTATCCTTTCCATCTGCGCCCGGCATATAGACTGCATAAGTCTCATTGATGTGGCCTTCTCCGAACGGCTTCACATAACTGCACTGCTGCCCGAAACCAAATGCGTACACGGCATCTTCCAGGCTCCGGCTGTCCACGCCCTCGATCTTCCTTCTGGTTGAGAAGATCACTTCTCCTGCCTCCACTTTGCGTCCGCTCTCGATCGTACAGTCTGACTTTACAACACTCCCCAGTCCGACATGTGCTCCGGCACATACCACTGAATTGTGATCTACGATTGCCCCGCTGTTCACCAGCACCGCACGTCCGATCCGGGTATTGGTATTTACCACCGCTCTCTGCATCACAAAGCAGCCCGGCTCCAGCACCGCACTCGGACTTACAATTGCAGACGGATGCACGATTGCCGGTACCTCATACCCCTCTTCCAGCAATTTGTCCGTCCAGTACAGACGCATCTTGTTATTTCCAAATGCTGCTACTGCCACCGGATACTCCTTATGTCTGATCTCATAATCACAGCACATTCCGATGACCGGTTCATCCTTCACCGCATCATCCAAAAATACAACCTTTTCATACCCCAGTGCCTGCGCAGTCTCCGCTACCATCCGGCCGAATCCGCCTGCACCGAGAATCAGCAAACTTTTCATTACGTATTTCCCCAAATTGTTTTTTTATTTTATTTTGAAATATTTTGTTTTAAAATATTATTTCTTACATTCATCAGTTATATCATATCATAGAAGTAGAACCGGAGATAGTTATTTTCATAAAAAGCTTCCTGAATATCATTCCAAATCGGGGCATTCGCTCTCATTCCGAGACATACGAAACCGTAGTCAAACGGAAGTTCTTCTTCTTTTCCATCGTATTTTACGAGGAAGGAATGTGCATTTACTTTCTGCAGGGCTGTATTCGTCATCTGTCTTACATGATGTTTTTCCATGCATTCTTTCATACTTGATGTAGAAGATGCATCCAGTCCGTTTCCGATAACCGGCATCATTTCGATGATGGTTGTCTCTGCACCGCGTTGGGCAAAGAATTCAACAACATCAAGTCCTACCGCACCACCACCACCAACAACAACCTTCTTGCCTGTCATGTCTTTCGGATAGTTCTTAACATCTGCGATTATATCTTTGATAGAATAAACGCTGGCATCTTTCTTGCCAAGATTGTCATGCAGTCCTTCGATCGGTGGAAGGAGCGGTACCGAACCAGTCGCATTTACAACAAGATCCGGGGTGTATTTTTTGATCTCTGCGACCGTTGCATCTACTCCTGTTTTGATTGTCAGATTCGGAAGTTCGTCTACACTAAGGCGCAGAGAGATCGGAACTCTAGGTCCGACAGCCTTACGGACTTCATCAATGACCATACGGCAGAAACGGGCTCGGTTCTCAGCAGATCCGCCAAATTCATCTGTACGGTCATTTGTAGTAGGCGATAAGAATTGGCTGATCAGATAAGAGTGTCCGGCATGGATCTCTACAACATCAAATCCGGCATTGACTGCTCTCTTTGCAGCGGTTCCATAATCTTTTGCAATGCTTGCGATCTCCTCTTTCGAAAGTCCGCGCGGAATCTCTCCACCGGCTTTTGACGGAAAACGTGACGCAGATACCGACTGCATACCGATTCTAGAACTCATCGCAGACGCCCCTGTATGATTGATCTGAATCCCCACCAGCGCCCCCTGTCTGTGACAGGCTTCCGTTAATGTAAAAAGGCGTGGAATGTAACAGTCTTTGTCAAGACGCAGCCGTGTCGTTCCGTTTGATCCTTCCGGATATTTTACACAGACATTTTCAACCATGATAAGCCCTGTGCCGCCACGTGCACGCAGCTCATAATATTTGATATGTTCGTCGCTCAGTTCCCCATCATGTCCGGCGAAATCACTTCCCATAGGCATCATTACAACACGGTTTTTGAGTGTCATACCTCTGGCTGAATACGTGTGGAAGATAGATTTTGTCTATGAATTATCAATCTTATTTTTTCTGATTTTTTTCAGGTATTAATTTCCCGGCGATCAGACACAGGACGATCGTGATCACCATATCCGGCAATGTATTCCCCACCGGCATATCTACATTCATAAGAATTCTGTACACAACGAATCCAATCACCCAGATGATCATATTCGGCACATATACTGCCCGACTGCTCTTGTCTTGTTTTAACAGGAAAAAATCAGCAATCTGAATAGCGATCATCGGTGCAAATACAGAACCGATCAGATACAGGAAATCTGTTATATTATCCATCGGATATACAATTGCTGCGGCCGTTCCAATCACTGTCACAACGATAGCAACATGCTTTCCGTTCCATCTGCTTACAACCGTCTCGCTGGAGATTCCAGCAGAGTATGCATCCAGGAAAGTGGTTGTAACTGTTGAAAATACAATGATCAGAAGTCCCAGGATGCCAAGACCTGCCTTTAACATGATCTGTGCAATGTCATACTCTCCGGTAATGATAGCAGCTCCCATTCCAATCACATACATCCAGCAGCTTACGATTCCATATGTAACCGCACTGACTGCAGTTGCTTTCACCGGCTCCTTCGCCTCTCTTGTGTAATCACTGATCAGTGGCAGCCACGATAATGGCATCGCAACCGCAAGCTCTACTGCTGCTCCAAATGTCATACTGTCGTCAGACGGTGTTCCCACCCCGCTTCCCGTAAATATCACCTTGCACAGAATCAGTGTCAGGATAAATAATGCTGCCATCGCAACAGTATTGATCTTGCCCAGATTCGTAATTCCGATCACAATCCACAGAATGATCAACGCTCCTATCACCAGGCACCATATCCATCTACCGGTATGCATCACACCGTCTGCTGCCAGTGCCCCGTCATAGATCATGATCGCAGTCCAGCCGACAAGCTGCAACACATTCAGGACCGCAAAAAGGATACTTCCTTTCTGTCCAAAGCTCATCTTTACAGTCTCCATTGCACTCTTTCTGACTTTTCCGCCGATCACTCCTGCCAGGAACAGCATCAAACAACCAATGATGTGTCCTACTATGATTGCCGCCAGTCCTTTTCCCATGCCAAGCGGGGCCAGATATGTTCCGGTCAGGATCTCTGCGATCGAAACCCCTGCGCCGAACCAGATCAGACCATTTTCAAATAAGCCGGTACGCTTCTCTTCCATAATGTTTATTCCTCCTCGTCTTCCTTTGTAGTCTTATATAATAGTATTTTTCAAAGCCTGTTCCAGCAGCTGCATCTCATCATCGCTTAATTTCCACTCAAATACCTTGCAGTTCTCCTCAATTTTATCGCGGCTCTGCGCTCCTATAATACAAGAAGAAATAAAAGGTCTCTGCAAGGTCCAGTTCAATGCAATCTGCGACAATGGAACATTTCGTTCCTCTCTGATCTGATCCATTGTTCTTAAAAGAAGCATTACTTTTGAAAACAACGGTTCTTTAAAATATGGGTAAAACCGGTTTCGGTTATCATCCACACCATATTCCTTGAGTTCTCTGTATTTTCCGGTTAAAATGCCTCCTCCAAGTGTTCCATAAGTCATAACTCCCATTTTCTGAGCACAAGCCCACCGGATCAGCTGCTCCCATTTCCGATCTACCATAGAATACTGTGGCTGATATGCTTCTATAGCACAATATTTTTCTGCTTCTTCCATCTGTTCTTTTGTAAAATTCGATACTCCGATATGCAGAATCTTTCCTTGCTTTTTCAGTGTATTAAGCGCATCCATTGTCTCTTCCATCGGAACATTCGGATCCGGCCAGTGGACCAGATATACATCGATATAATCTGTCTTCAGATTACGGAGTGATTCTTCGCATTCCCGCATGATCTTATCTGCCGACCCGCAGCGTACATATTTTCCATTAATAAATTCATTTCCACACTTGGTAGCCAGAATTACTTCTTTCCTGACGCCAAGTTTGTGCACAACTTCTCCGATATACTGTTCTGCCCTGCCTCCATTGTAGGCAGGTGCCGTATCAATAAAATTGATTCCACAATCTACTGCTGCCTTGATCGCATCCATCCGACTTTCGTCGGAATAGGAATCCCATCCGGCACCTCCGATTCCCCATGTACCAAGACATA
>QWCH01003295.1_pt1 | contig 24082 bp, 16 predicted proteins | sample 1972671 | NCBI WGS metagenome assembly QWCH01 (sample SAMN09866713, study PRJNA288562) | Human gut metagenome isolate term3_stool, whole genome shotgun sequencing... | isolation source: gut | host: Homo sapiens | place: USA: California
ATCGCAATCCGAGAACCGCCATTCGCGCACCACAAATCCGTCCCCTTCTATCCTCACTTCATGCGCTTTCTTCCGTAACATTAAGAACTCATTTCCCTGACTCTCCGATCGGGGTAAATCGCTTATACTTGTTTTCATAATTGCCAGATTCACTCAGAATCTCTCCTTTATCATGGTTTGTTTTTGTATTTAAAACAATACAAACATACATAGTTTAACGATATTGTGTACCGCAACCGTGAAATATTTTTTCATGCAATCATTCAGCATATTAACATCTGAATAGACAAAAAAATAATCCGGATTACGGTACTAATATCAATAAAATATTCCCAACAAACACTTCCTCCGGCAATTCGAGATTAAAAGAAGTGATGCACGAGCTTGAGCGCCTTGGAACGGGATATCTCCCCCGGGCTTGTTCCCGGCACACCCTCGGGAATCGGCGTTTTATGCCGTTCAAAATGTTTTACCCACAACGGACTGGTTTCCCCGGTTCTCTTGTCCTTGAAAGACATGGGAGATGCCTTGAAAATAGGCTTTCCGTTACGCCGGAGAAATGCCAGATAGATAATCTCACTACAATAATAATCATCGTTATCCGGCAAAAAGACATAATCGTAAGGTTTTCCCAAAAGGGATTTCATTATTTCGATCGCCTTCGGGATAGACTTCCGGAAACGGGGTTTCAAACGTCCGACGACCACCAACGGTTTGCCGTTTACCAACTTGGCTTGTTTGAGATACTTTTCCAAGGGTGTTTTACACACCACGGGCATCGTGGCTTCCAGCACGAAAATCTCACCCTCTTCTATCACGACGACTCCCACGTGGGAAAAATTCAAATCATCCGCGCTTGTCGTCACGTTCTCGATCGCTTTCACGAAAGAGGTCTGCGCCTTATTCGTCTGGAACAGGATATCCCCTGTTTTCAGTTCAAATGTTTTCTGCGCGTAAAGGGTTACTGACAGTGCCAGTAACCACGTTATCCATAATAGCTTTCTTATCATCATTTCTATTTTCTATTGGGAAATATCAAAACAGCCAAAAAGCCGTAAATACCGCACACGAGAACCACCACAAGATCCAAGTAATTGAACGCGTCACGGAAATTCCGTCGATGATATAACTTGATGAACAAAAGACAAACAGCCAAGGCGATATTGAGGTACATAAACCGATGCATATCGTAAGACTCGATCTTCAATTCCTTGGGAGCGCTTCGGGTAAACCGGGCCTTAAAAGGGAAAAGATAATTTTCCCGCTGTCCTTCCCTAGAGTTCTCGTACAACGGATATACCTGCAATTCCGACGCCAACAAATTATGCTCTTTATCCATAACATATATCTTTGCCCGGTCTGTCCCGTACAATTGATACGTGTAGAAGAAAAGATCCTCGCTCATCGTGACCAGACTGCCGTACTCTTTATAATCGTATATCGGAAGCTGGAAGAAACTGTAATCTTTTATTCGTAACAGGTAGATATTCAAATCCTGATCATACACGTACCCATAGTTCACGGTATCCACGAGGCAATTCATTCCGTCCACTTTCATCCCGGCAGGCAACGGTATATTATGGCAAACGGGAGCCCCGTCAACCATTTTCAAATGATAGAATTTATCCTTGCTGTCTATCATAAAATACCCGTCATCTTTGGATTTAGAAGTAGAAGGCATCCCGTAGATGTTCTTTATCGGGAAAAGCATTCCCTCCTTTTTCATCGCTTCCGTGAAACGGTCGCTTTTCTCCCGGTTCACACACTTTACCCGGTTGATCGCGGTTTCTATAAATTCAATCCCGTTTTCCGTCAGCCGGAACATATCTTGAGGAAGTTCCATCTTTACCCGATCGGTATGTGACTCGAACATCCATAACAAACTTTTTCTTCCCGGCCCTGTTCCCAAAAACAAAGGGAAACGTGCCGCATCCTGAATCATCTGCAAGGTAACGTGTTGCCCGCGGATCGTGTCGGGAAAACGGTTCTCGTACATCAGTTGCCGGCAATTCCGCATCGGGAAAACATCCATCAGAGCCTCCGTATTATACGTGTTGCCCGTGCGGTCATACCCTACCTGTATCTGGCGCAATTGTACCGTGTCGTACTCGTATTTCAACCACACGAAATCATTCAATGTTTCGCTGAACGCAAGTTGTGTACGCCTCTCCCGTTGTTCAAATGTTTTCTTGTATATCTTCGGTAACTCAAGAGCCATGACCAACACGGCTAACATGACCAGAGCCAATCTTATCATTTTAGGTATCATACTCAATTCTCTCCTATTTTAAAACGGTTTGCAGTATATATCATTCCAAGGCTCGCGATAACGAGGATCACGATCAGTAACGGATACAGATCGGACATATCACCGCCCAACAAAAATATATCCAATAAATAGTACACCACAACAGCGTACAGGAAACGGAATTTCCAACTCGGTTCCATGGCAATCATCGCCACGAAAAAGTAGGTGGCAAAACCTCCCAGAATCCAAGGAATAAAGGCTTTTATCGCCATCAGGTGCATCTCTCCCGGGAAAAAGTAAAGATCAATCAGGAAAAATACAGCCATAAAGATCACCATTAACCCGAGAATCACGAGAAAACCGTATAAAACCATCGTGTAGAGCATCACGATCTCGTTCAGCGGCAAGTGCAAAGTCAATTTGATCCGTTTTTGCAACACTTCCGGCAAATACTGGGAAACCCCTACCAACAAAGCAATGATAAACGGTATATTCCGAAATATACCGTAATGTGGTCTGCCCCCTCGGGTAAACCACTCGAACACGTATTGCGAACCGCCTTCCGCGTTGATAATATTACTGTTCAAACCGATGAAAGCATAGAGGATTGTACCGATTCCCAGCACGAGGGACGCCAGCACGAACCATTTTGTTTTCAACCATTCTTTATAAAAAAGATGTAATGTCATAATCTTAATATTTACCCGTTAAACCAATAAATGCATCTTCCAACGTCATGTTTACCTGTTCGAAACCGGAAAACGCCAACCCTTTGCCCGTCAACATCGCTTGCACTTCTTCTGCCGATGCATAGGTATAAAGTTCATAATGATTCTTTATCCGGTCTGCCTCCACCGTCAACGCTTCTTCTTTAAGGTTTATGTCATCTCTTTCCAGATCAAAGGTAAACTGATGAAATTTCTCCATAAATTCGGACGCGGAACCTCTCAACAAAACTCGGTTGTAGTCCATAATCAAGACATCGTCAATCAAGCGTTCCATGTCTTGAATGATATGAGAAGTCAGGAATACCGTTTTGTTACCCGCCTTCGCGTATTCCCGCATGTGATCCACGAACAGACGACGATAACCGGGGTCCAATCCCAGCGAAAAGTCATCCAGAATCAAGAGATCAGGATCTTGTGCCAGAATCAATCCCAATGCCACCTGAGCCCGCTGTCCGCATGACATACTGGACACTTTTTGCGTCGGCAATATCTTCATCCGGCTCATCAATTCGAAATAAGCATCCCGATTCCAGTTTTTATAAAATCCCGAGTAAAATTTCTCTATCTGGTAGATATTCATAAACGAATACTGGATATGTCCCTCGATGAGGTAGCCCAGACGTCGTTTGGTTTCCGGGCTTAAATTCCGGGTTGACTCCCCGTAAATCAAACATTCCCCGGAACGAGGCTGAAGGAAACCGTTCAGAATATTGATCGTGGTTGTTTTCCCGCAACCATTTTTCCCCAACAGTCCCATGATATGACCTTTTTTGACTGAAAAATTCAGATTCTCGTAAATCAACCGTTTCCCGTAATAGTGAGTCAGATTTTTACATTCAATTATATTTTCTTCCATGAGTTTTCATTTTTATTATTTCCGAATCGGATATATCAACACACCAACAAACCCAAAGATTCCGAATACCGCCACGAGCAACACGTCAATCACGTTGAACACGTTTTTCACGTCCAGTCCTTTCCGGCGTTTCATCCATAAAAGTACTCCCGCCAAAACGAGGTTTAACCATATAAACTTGACGAACGGTTGCCCCTCGGTACTAATATAGTAACCATTGACGTACGAGAAAGTTGTGGTCACAAAGGGGAACAGGAACCCTTCCGCCATCCCGGCTCCCGATTTCTCGTACACATCGGAATGGATACCGTATTTGTCCACTAACTTATAGTCCCGATCAAAAATATATAACTTCTCAAAACCGTCCTTCTGTATGGAAACCATGTGATAAAAGAGGTTGCCCATCACGTCGAATACTTTGAATGAATCGTAATCAAAATCATCCAGTTCCAATTTAAGCACACGATCATCTACCGTCAATATATACACCCCGTTGTTGTCACCGAAAAGATAAGCCACCACTTCCGGGTGATCGGGTTCGCACTCTACCCGTCGCAATTTAATCCCGTCGGGCAAATCAATCTTGCGACACACCGGCTTGTATGCCCGGTAACGTACTTGAAACAACTGGTCTTTGCTATCTACAAAAAACAATCCGTCATCCCGGTTACGTCCCGTACTGGACTGCCCGTACAACTTCTTTGCCGGGGGACAATAACCCAATCCGCGTAACTCTTTGTCAAACAAGGCACTTTTTTCCTCGTCAACCCGATTGGTTTCGCAGTTATAAAACTCGATACCGTTCCGGTTCACCCGCATCATGTCATTCGTGTAGATATAACCCACCCTATCGGTTCCCCCGTGTACCAACGGCGTCATGGCATAATAGCGTCCCCGTTCCGTTAAATTCACGATATGGCGATAGCTGTTTGCCGCCACCAGTTGCGGAGTCACGGGAACGCCGTCCACCGTGTCGGGAAATTCACCCCGTTTCATTAATTGCGCCATACTGGAAAAAGGTACCATCCGTTCATATTCCTGACGGGAATATTCGTTTCCCAATGTATCGAGCAACCTGTCTTTTTTCAATCCCCAAATCACAAACTGTTTTGTCACCTCGCTATAATTCAAACTCACGTACTTCACGTTCCGTTTGAAAGAGGTTCTGTAAAAATCCGGTATCACGATTGAACCGATAAACACGGTCAACAATACCATTATTATTCGTACTACCTTTGCTGTCATAATTATCTCTCCCCTTTAATAAACCGATATGATGTATATAAAAGCGCCGTACAAGGCACAAATGCCATAATAGCCAAAGCCGGAATAATATGACGCGTATCCGCATGTTCCACCCCGATATAAAATTGTTTCACGAGGAAAAAAGCCACGATGCCGTACAAAAACTGGTAAAACAAATTCGGCTCCATGGAGATCATGGCAATCATAAAATAAACGGCGACACCACCCAACAACCAAGGCATCAAGGAAGTCAATACCGCCCAACTTTCCTCAAAAGGAAAATACTGGTTATTCAAGTAAAAGAAAGTTCCGAACACGAGCACGTATGCCGTCATCAATAAAAGGAATCCGAAACAGAGCATCATGTAAAGGGCTACTGTATTGTGCATCGGTAAATGAAGCGTCAATTTGATACGCTTGTCGATGACTTCCGGCACGTATTGCGACAACCCGATACACACGCCCATCAACAGGGGTACATATTTTATCAGCGAATTATAATAATTCGCCTGTGGAATCCCGTAAAACACGTTCATCAAGTAATTGAACGAACCTTTCATCCGCACGTTATTATCCACGTCAAGGAATATATACGTGACAATCGCCAACCCCAACAACACGATGAAAAACAAACACCACCGCGTTTTCAACCATTCTTTATAAAAAAGATGTAATATCATATTTCTAGTATTTTCCGGTTAAACCTATAAATGCATCTTCCAATGTCATCTTCACAGGTGTAAAATCACGATACACCAGTCCTTTTGCCTGTAACATCGCTTCCACTTCATCCCTCGAAGCATAGGTATAAATTTCATAGTGATTTTTAATACGATCAGCCTCCACGATCATCGCTTCCGTTTTGAAATCCAGATCATCCCTGTCCAGATCAAACGTGAATTGATGGAACTTCTCCACAAACTCGGTGGCGGATCCCCGCAACAATACCCGGTTGTAATCCATGATCAGCACGTCATCAATCAGACGCTCCATATCCTGTATGATATGAGAAGTCAGAAACACCGTTTTGTTTCCCGCCTTGGCATACTCCCGCATATGATCCACGAACAGACGACGATAACCGGGATCCAGTCCCAGCGAGAAGTCGTCCAGAATCAACAGGTCGGGATCTTGTGCCAATATCAATCCCAACGCCACCTGCGCCCGCTGCCCGCATGACATACTGGACACTTTTTGTGTCGGCAATATCTTCATCCGATTCATCAGTTCGAAATACGCTTCCCGGTTCCAGTTTTCATAGAAACCGGAATAAAACTTCTCGATCTGGTAGATATTCATAAAAGAATATTGTATATGTCCTTCTATCAAATATCCCAACCGCCGTTTCGTGTCCGGGCTCAAGTTCCGGGTACTCTCGCCATAGATCAGACATTCCCCGGAACGAGGTTGCAGAAAACCGTTCAAAATGTTGATCGTGGTTGTTTTGCCACAACCATTCTTTCCCAATAGTCCCATTATATGCCCCTTCTTCACGGAGAAATTCAGATTCTCGTAGATCAGACGGGTTCCATAGTAATGAGTCAGATTCTTACACTCGATTACATTCTCTTCCATAAATAATTTACATTAAATACACATTAATTACACACATACGTTACCCTGTTTCCTCGTGCGAGGAAAGTTAAAAGAAAGGATGTGTCAAGAACTCCTCCGTCAGCTTCGCCGCCACCTCCTCTATAAACAGAGGAGGAGCTGGTGATTCTTACCGAAGACAGTGAGTAACTCAGCTCTCCCTCTGTTTATAGAGGGAGTACGGCGAAGCCGGGAGGGAGTTTTTGATATAGTGATAAGTTTTTGACACATCCTCCATAAATTATTTTAATTACTAAAATACGGTATATACATCAACACTTTACCGGGCACAGCCCCCACGCAGGAAGAATACTCCGCCACGTCCTCTGTCCGGATATTCACGGTATACATGGAACTGGTTTTCGCACCCGCGTTATAAATAAATACAGCCGTGTACAACTCCTCGTCACCACCGATCAATGAAGCTTTAGGCACCGGAACCACCTCCACGATATCATCCGCGAAACTCTTGACCACCGTCGGGGTTTCCAATCCTTCATAACTAAACCGCCACAAATCCTTGCCTTTCGCAATATAGGCATAATTCCAACCCACCGGAACCACGGAAGTAAACCAGATGGCATCCTTATTCATACCTCCCGCCCAAGCGGTCACGTCTTTTGCCTGTTTGAACTCTATCACGTGCGGAGTCGCGGTATATTGCACAAACGAATAGATATACATCGTGTAGGTCGCCCCTTTCCGTCCGATAACAAAGAACCGCAAATTCTGTTCGGAAGCATTAATCGCTGTCGGTTCACGGAACAACCCGACAATCTCGTCCACGTTCAGCGTGCCACCGTTTCCGTCGCTCACCGCTTGTCGCATATAGCCTCTGGCTTCACTGTAATTGTAATAATACACGTCGCCATTCGTCATTCGTTGCAAAGTCACATGAGCGTTACGCGTATAGGGTAACGCACCGATCACCTGTGCCACTCCCGATTCATTCCCCGTGGAATTCGGATCGAGTAGCTGATACGGGTAAGAACTGGTCATCGGCAACATGAACAACTCATTCCCGATCAATATCTCCTGCATACTATTGTAATACCCGTGCTTCGCATTGATCGCGGCAGTCGGCACACTTGTAAATGTTTGATCTTGAATTGTCCCCATGTAATTCCCGAATGGAAATCCCCCGGTATTAGTCGTCTGGATCATCACCCCGTAATCCGGGGCTGCATTCGTGTAAACGGATAACTGACTCACGTCCAGTGTTGCCCCCACGAACGGTCCCTGTATCGTCCGGCTAGGATTGTAGCGATTGTACATATCCGTCAATATCGTGGTGAAATTCTGTGGTTGTGCAGGATTGGAGCCTTGTATGGAACCCCATTCCAGCGTCCCGTCCGCTTTCTCGTAAACCATCACACCAATCAACGGCATTGCCGTCGGCGTAATCTTCACTTTCACCATATAATAGCCGTCATTGGAAGTCGCGTAACATTTCCATGTTTCCCCGGTATTTTTATTACCGATGGCAAGCCAGAAATAGGCTTCCCCGCTCAATAACTCCACGTTCGTCGGGGTGATCGTCCATGCCAGATTTAAAGTAGAAGCTATCGTATCGCCCCCCATCACCCAATGGAATTCAAAATCCTCCGGTTTCACGCCCGCCTTGTATTCCACGATCGGGTTGATGCGCAACACTTCACCTTCCGAGAGCGTCACCCGCCCGTAGGAACTACCCGGAATTTCAATCCCCGTGATGGAGATAAAATCCGTCCAACTCGTGTAATCGTAACTTCCCTTGTCCTCGTAACACCCCACGAATCCGACCACGGCAACCAGAAGTACATGTATAAATCTATTTATCTTTTTCATAGGTCGTTCCTTTTAAAATTCAACAACACCCTTAAATACTACACGCTCGCCATTATCATACGTCGGATTGGCTTCAAACCACTCGTATGTTTTCTTGGCATAAGCAAACAGGACTGATTTGTTAGGCGCCAGCCAATCGGCAGCCGGGATATTATTCAATTCGATAAACTTTTCCGCCTTGATTGCCGAATAAGTACCACCGTAATTACCCAAGCTGTTCTTGTTCCAGAATGTAGGTTGTGAAGTCAACCCCGCCCCGGAAATCCGCACGATCATGTATTGATAGAAATCAATCCCTTTCTCAAAATTCTCGTTCGGCACCAATTCAATGTATAACCGTCCGTCCACTTTATCTTTCATCACCTCCTTCGCATCAATCTTCAAAACGGTAGAATCAATATATCGTCCCGCCCGGAATACCTGTTCCGTTTCCAGTGTGAAATGGTTTCCTTCCGTCACCCCGAACGACTCCTCCGGAATAATACGCAATTTGTATTTCCGGTCTGTATCTGCAATCTTTCCCGACAAACGAACCGGAATATACAGTACGGCTTCTTCCACGCCGCTATTGAACAAGGCCAAAAACTGCAAACTATCGTTCTTGTACTCGGAAAGGTATTTTGTTTTCGGGAAATTCAGACTGGCCACCTCTTCATCCACCTTCATAATCTCTTCCCGCTGGCAAGCCCACAATATCCCGAAACAAATAATCGCTAATATAAATCTCTTTCTCATATTCATTGTATTACGATTTATTTATTACCCAATCAATAAACACGTCCGCCGTCATATTCCGAGGACGGAATGTCCGGGGTGTACTTTTCAACATTCATAGTAATCACGCCGGAAGACAAGTAACCCTTTTCAATCTCCGGTGCATTCCGCCGCTTATAGGCGTAAAATACCTGACCGTCACCGATCATTTCACGCCGGTATTCTTTCAATATTTCCTCCAAGATTGCCTCCTTCTCCGTTCCCGTGAACACGCCACCCAAACGGGAAGACTGCAAGACTGTCAACAAGCGGAGTGCCTCTCCCGTGGACACCGCATGAGCCGCGGCCTCGGAAGCGATCAGGTACATCTCACCCAGTTTCAACATCGACACCACCGGACGAGGGTACAAAGCGAGGTCTTTCTCCAAAGTGGCACGCCCGTATTTCGCCAGATACATATTGGAACCCGACCCTTTTTTCCATGCCAGCATACGAATATCTCCCGTCGATGAATAAAATTTAGGATAACGGCTCGACTGCAACCGGAAACGCTCGAAATACGAGAAACTGGTACGGAAATAATAATCGATATAATCACCGATTTCATCCACCTGCAACCCGAAGATATACTCCATGGGGCAACTCCGGTTCACGTAATCGTTCTGCGAGTCCTTCGTGCTCAAATCATCCATCGTCAGGAAACGTACTCCCAATCCGTCCGCCGCCCCGATCACGTCCATTGCCGCATCATAAGCCTCCCGGTAATCCCCTCTCCACAAGTACACTCTTGCCTGCAAAGCTCTCACGGCGTAATAATTCATCTTCAACTTCCGGTCGCCACTCAAATAAGTAGCCCGATAAGTCTTGCCGGAAGAGATGGGATCATTATCCTTCATCATTGTTTCCGCCCGTTTCAGATCAACAAGTATACGATTCAATATCGTGTCGGAATTAGAAGAAGGAGTAAAATCCATCCCGTAAGTTTCCTTATAGGGTATTCGCTTCTGTGTCTTTCCCTCCTCCGTCGTGTAAGGCGGTTGGAAAATCCGTAACATATCGAAATGCATATACGCTCTCAAAGCGAGAGCCTCGCCAAGCAACACTTCTTTCGCTCCCGGTTCGAACAAACCCGCGTCCTGCGTTTCCAGATTCTCCAACAACAGGTTGTCATTGGCAATGGCATTGTACGTCATTTTCCAAATCGCCGTGAGCGTATTTTCAATATTCCCGAAGCGGGTCTGCAAGGGATAGTAATAGGTAGCGAAACCGTTAAAATCACCTTGGTCATAATAAGGTTCTATCAAGGATGCCTGCGCCATACTCATCGTCTGTCCCATGATTTCCAACTGGCACACGGTCATCGAATTCCCGTAAGCATCCTTATCCGCCATCTTCAAGTACACCCCGGACAGGGCGGAATAATAACCGTCCTCGTTATCAAACACTTTCTCCGACGTGATCTGCGACTGTGGCAACACTTCCAACCAATCACCGCAGGAACTGCATAACAAGTGGCCAACCAATACAAATACAAGTATATTAATCTTTTTCATAATCTCTACCTTTTAGAAGTTAGCTTGAATAGAAAGATAGAACGTGCGGGCAAAAGGATAATTCAATCCTCTCTCCTGTTTGATCGTCGACACGTAGAACAAATCGTTCGTTGATAAACTGACTTTCAATAAAGACAATCCCAGAAAATCAATATCCCGATCGTTCAACGTGTAAGTCAATCTCAAAGAAGTCATCGACAAGAAATTATCTTTCTGCACGAAACGGGAAGTCGGCTTCAACTGTGCCAGATTACTGTATCCCTTGTATCGGGCAATATCTCCCGGTTGCGTCCAACGTCCTTTCAAAGCCCGGCGATCCATATTCTGGGAGAAATCACCTCCCTCGATCTTCTCGTATAAAGTCTTGTTATACTTGTCGGCACCGAACGAGTATTGAAGATTCATACCCAAACTCCACCGCTTGTAATCGACATTCACACCGAAAAATCCTTTCAAATCCGGTTCCGTGTTCCCCACGACCACTTGATCTGCCGAATTCCACGTGAAAGTCCGTTCCCCGTCCACGGTCATGAACACCTCTTGTCCCGTACCCGGATCAATACCTGCCGAACGCACGGCATAAATAGAATTCAGTGATTTACCCTCTTCAAACATGAAAACCCGCTCCAACTTCGTCTTTCCCGTACCCGTGGTTTGGTTCTCTTTTACCGTTTCGTTATAATCCTTCAACGCGTCGGAAATACTCAACAACTTATTCTTGTTGCGAGCCCCGTTCACGAACACGTTCACACGCCAGTCCTTCGTCCGCACGGGAGTTACACTCAACGCGAACTCTAATCCTTGGTTGCGCACCTTACCCATGTTGGCTTTATAAGTCGTGAAACCCGTTGAAGGCAAGATAGCTATATCCGTCAGGTTGTTGTTAGTCGTGTTGGAATAGAAGTTGAAATCAAAATTCATCAACCCTTTCAGCATACTGAATTCCAACCCGATATTACGGTTTGTCGTGGTCTGCCATTTCAATTTACGGTTGGCGATAGACATGATCTCCGCACCCATCACACCGTCGTACATCTTCATATAGTTATAAAGAGTCATGATCTGACTTAATTGGAAATTAGAATTTCCCACCGTTCCGATATTTGCCCGAATCGCCAGATTCTCGAAAATACCGTGTGACCGCATAAAACTCTCGTTATAAATATTCCACCGTACCCCGACAGACCAGAACGGAGCCGAGCGCTGATTGCTGGCAAAATTGGAAGAACCGTCCAGACGTCCCGTTATATCCACAAGATAACGATTGTCCCAAGAGTAGTTGAAATTACCGAAAACCCCGGCAGAACGAGTGGTAGAACGATTTCCGGAAGGTCCCTTATAAGGGTCAAACTGCACGGCATACGAGGGATATCCCAAAGCATCATCCAAGAACCCGACAGAAGTGTAACCGTCACTCTCCGAATTGGTTTCCTTCAACTCCCCGCCAATAATTCCTTGCAACAAATGTCTTCCGAAAGACTTCGTGTAAGCCACGGTCAAGCGCCCGTAATAATCAAACTGCGAACTATTGGTCATATTATAAGTTCCCCGTTTATAGATATTCTTCAATATATACCCTTCACTGGTCGATTCGCCATCCGTAACCGATGTATAGTCAAAGAAATCAGCCGATAACGGCGAACGATAGACTTCAGATTTATCCTGTACATTATTCACAGAGAAAGATCCCTGCACACGCAATCCTTCCCACGCTTCCCAGTTAAATCCCAAGTTAAATGTCAGATTCGTGGTTTCTCCTTTACTAAAACTACTCAGGTATTTCGCCTCATAGATCGGGTTCAACTGTTCCGAGAATGTATTACCCGTGAAATCCGGTCTGGGGAAACCCTCGTAAATAGGTATATTACTATAAGAAAGCATCGGCAAATATTTCCCGTTCTCGTCTTTCATCCGGTAGAAAGGCAACAAATTGGCATACGTGGAGAAACTCCCGTAAGGAGAATCCGTGTTGTCCACCAGTGCAAATTGCAAATCACTGGTTACCTGCAAACGGTTGTCATTGTACAGCAACTTCAAACCCGCCCCGTAACGATTACGGTCGGAACCTTTCATCACGCCTTGACTGGGAGCTGCCGTCAGATTTACCTGATAACGGATATTACGACGCTCTTTTTCCCCGAAACGGGTACCGCCTTCCAACATGATCGTGTGAGTATGCTGAATCGCCGTTTGTAGCGGCTGTGACAGCCAATAAGAATCCACCCCATTCGCCACCTCCTGTTTCAATAACATATAGAGATTCTGGCGTCCCGGGTTTCCACCCAACAAATCCTCGTAAATATTGGTTGCCGTGTTATCCCCTTTATTCCCGTTCGTGAATAAATTGGATCTCTCATAATATTCCAATAATTCCGAAGCGTCCATCAAGTTGTAAGAAGACAAATCCGGTACTTGGATACTCCCGTTAAAAGAGTACGAGAAACGTAATTTACCACCCTCCGGCACCTTGGTTTCTATCACGATAACCCCATTCGCAGCCCTCGAACCGTAAATGGAAGCCGCCGCCGCATCCTTCAATATGGTCACGGACTGTATCCGGTTCATATCGAGGTCAAAAACCTGTTGCACCGAAATCTGGAAACCATCCATGATAAAAATCGGCAATGAAGTGTACGTCTGCAAATTCCCTTGCGAGATATCCGGCATACTACTCTGTCCGCGAATCTCGATCTTATCCGGTACCCGGTTCGGGTCGGAACCGAACAGCCCCTCGTCGTCCACGATCGAGAACGAGGGATCGAACACCTTCAACGCATCAAAAAGATTTGTCGGGTTCACGTTACGCAAGTCCTCCCCTTTCACTTGAATAGCCGTACCAGTGAAACTATTTTTCGCTTTCGTGCCGTATCCGGTAACAATCACATCTTCAATCTGTTCTACTTTATAGACCATCTTCACGTCAATAACACGACGTCCTTTGATAGCAATAGTCTGGGTTTCCATTCCGATAAACGAGAACACGATCTCCCCTTCCAAGAATGGCACCCGTATGCGGTACTTTCCTTCGGCATCGGCAGAAGTTCCTTGAGTGGGAGTTTCTTTATAAACCACTGTCACACCGGGTAATATTTCGCCCTGTTGATCCCGGACTGTTCCGGTAATCTCGAACAACTCCACGGTCTTCACACCCGTTTTAACCGGGGCTTCCTTGGAAATGACGATCGTTTTGTCTACCGTTTTGTAAGTCAGATTCAGAGGCGTCAATAATTTACGCAACGCCGTATCCAACGGGACATTCGTCACTTGAATTGTCACCAGTTGAGTCGCGTTCACCAGTTCGTTATTATAGAATATCTTGTATCCTGTCTGTTCTTGGATAGACTGGAATACCGTTTCTAATTTCACGTCTTTTACATCCAAGCTCACCATTTCTTTCTGCGCGTAACCCGCCATCACGAGGAAGCTTTGCAGAAATAAAAACAGGAAACTTTTCAAGAAGAATTTCCGAATATTCATCTTGGAATTTCCGGCTTCAAATATATTACATAATTTCTCCTTCATAATTCTGTTCCTTTTATATAGTTCCATATTCCGATTCAATTCACGGGAATAGGCCACGTGTACTTGGCAGCCGTCATATCCGTGCTTCCCCCGGTATAAGACGGTATGGAAGAAAGGTTCCACCTCTTGTAGTTATAGAATAACTGTCCTTCACCCAAAAACTCGCGAACATACTGGGTACGAATCTCCGCCCGGAATTCCTCCGAGGTTGAATGCTCTGTCAATGTCGTTCTGGAAAAACGTTTATTGATAAATGTACTCAAGTAACCGTATGCCCCTGCCAAATCACTCTGTTGTAACGCCGCTTCGGCCGCAATAAGATACGCCTCGCCTAGTTTGATCATCGGGATACGGGGCGACGTTTCACTGTCTTTCACCAAACTCGTGGAATCGAATTTAGGAAGCATACTAACCAGATCCGTCTTGAACCATTTGAAACGCAAATCGTCCGCCGCGCTTGCTTTCCATGACGCCGCATCCACTACGTCGGACAACGGGATGCCCCGTTCGGCAAACAATTCGTTTGAAAGCACGCTAAAGTCTTTATCCGCGGGAGCTAATCCCCAGAGATGCTCTACCGAGAAACCCAAATCAGTTCCCGCCGTCGTGGCAAAGGCAAAATACCCGTCGTCGATTATCGCATCCGCACAACTCCGTGCATCCGTGTATCCGGCATTTGTTCCCAACGCGAGGGAAACCCGTGCTTTCATACCGAGAGCGGCGTAATAATTCATTTTCCAAACCCGGTCTGCCGGCTTCGTGCCGAACAAAGCATCCGTGTTATAGCTTTCGCCCGTGGAAATCGGATCGTATTTCTTCAGTTCATCGATTGCCGCGGTGAATTCCTGCACAATCTTTGTCACAAGTTCCAGATTCGTCAACGATAAAGGCTCTGCCTTCGTACCTTCCATCCACACCACACCTTTAAAATTAGCATCGGCGGTTACCGAAGGATGGAAAAGACGCACCAATTCATAATGCAAAGTAGCGCGCAACGCTTTCAACTCGGCGAGCATCATCTCCCGCGAACCCTCGACAAAGACCACTTCTTTTTTCTTTTGCAACAGCCGGGTCAGATTATTACAGGAGTAAATGGCGTGATACATCTTCACCCAAATACCCGAAGCCATTCCCCGAACCAATGAAGATTCATAATTGAAATCGGAGATCGGTTTTAATGCCTCGTCCGGGACAAACGTCTGTCCCAGAAACTCCACTCCGCCCAACGTCAGATTAGCTCCATACAAATCCCTATCGCGGATTTCGGTATATATTCCGTTCATGGCATTCCGAAAAGCGGATTCGCTACTGAACAATGCCTCTTCATCAATATAATCCTCCTTAGGCGCAACATCAAACCAATCGTTGCAAGCACTAAACAGAAGAAGCGACAATACTACAATATAATATTTCTTCATAATCATTCTCATTTAAAAAGTGGCTTGAAGAGAGAAAGTAAAACCGCGGGCGAAAGGATAAATCAATCCCCGTTCCATCTTCGCGGACGAAGAGTAAAACAAATCATTGCAACTTACCCCCAGTCGTAAACTCTTCATGTACATCTTTTCCGCCAAAGCCGTATCAAAACGGTATCCCACGTGCAAAGAAGAAAGAGACAACACGTTCCGGGTTTCCACGAAACGGGAAGTCGGCAATGTTAAAGTGTTCTCAAATCCTTGCCATTTTGCATTCTGTCCGGCTTTTTGCCATTTGTCGCGCATCTGCACGGGACCATTGGCGTACAAATCCGCCATATCCACGAACTCGGCCGCTTCTTGGTTGTACACCTTTCCGCCCAGCGAATAGCGGAACATACAATTAAAATCCCAATTCCCGTAATTCCCGGATAACCCGAAACTACCCGCAAACTTGGGCGTAGGATCTCCTTGACAGGTAATATCATCGACATTCCACACGCCGGTCTTCCCGTTCGTACCGACATAAATCTCTTTCCCGGTAGCCGGATCCACCCCGTCTGATTTCACGGCATAAATAGCATTCACCGCTTTACCCTCCGTCAACTGCCGTCCCGTTTCCGCGTACGCTTGATTGTATTTCACCCGGTAATAATCGGGAACCGTCACCAATTCATTCTTGTTCATGATCCCGTTCACGAGCAGGTTCAGAGAAAGTCCCTCTTCGTCCTTCCATATCCCGGCATTCAAAGAAAACTCCAACCCGGAATTCCGTATCTCACCGTCATTTACCCATTTCTCGTCAAACCCGGTCACGACATCGCTCTTTTTCAATACCACCAGATCTTTGCTCAAAGTATTATAATAACGGGCTTGAATATCAATTCTTTCCCACATGGACAGCTGTAACCCGACATAAAAATTACGGTCGCTTCTCCACTTCAAGCGAGGATTATAGTTATTAATCTGTGATAGAGTTACCAACCCCAACGAATTTTTGATCCCGTTCAAATAAGGATTGTCGATATCATAAGCATACACCGGATTCACTTGATTATAGTCAAACTGGTATCCGGGTACTACCCCCACTCCCGCCTGAAGAGTCAGACGATTCAATAATTCACATCCCGCGAACATCTCTTCCCGGTGAATATTCCAACGCCCGTTAATCCCCCAAGAAGTCGCCACTTGTTTTTTGGGCGCCAAACGGGACGATTTTTCCACCCGCAACACGGCATCCGCCATATAACGATCGGCATAATCGTAACTGATCACGGCATAGCTACCGAACAAACGGTCACGAAATTCCCTTCCCCCCGGTTTTCTGTCAAAAGCGTATTTCTGGGCAAAAGAAATGTAATTCATGTGATCGCTGGCAAGCCCGACACCGGTATAATTATCGCTATACACTTTAGAGGCATACGAGTGAATCCCCAACAAGGCATTCAAACGGTGATGCCCGAATTCATTCCGGTAATTCAGCATCAGTTTCTCCTCGTAAACCGTCGTGTTGTTCCGACGCACGGCATATTCCCCGGCAAGCTCGGAATCCTCGATCGGCAAGCCCATAAACCGGTATGACTTCGGGGAAACAAATTGATCTTGCTTGTTAAAATCCTTCGAGAAGTGATCTGCCACGCCGCTTGCAGGTTATTAATCACCCGTGTAGTCCTGTTCTTGGAAAAACCGGACAGCGTCGTCTCGTAAAACGGAGAAGGCTGAGGATTAAACGTCCCGCTACCCAACTCGGCCTCCGCAACTCCATCCTCAGAATACTTCCGGTAATACGGGTTGATAGCCATATAATTCATAAAAATCCCGTAAGGAGAATCTTTACTATAAATCACATCCACTCTCAACTCATCCGACACGGATATCCCTCGGTGGGAATAATTCAAACGGGTACCCACGGCATACATATCCCGTTTGGAACCTTTCATGATTCCCTTGTTTCCGGGGGTTGCCAATAAATACACTTGATAAAGCATGGAATTATCACCACCCTCCACTTCCAGACGGTGTTTGTGGCGGAAAGGCTTCTGAAGCGGTACCTTCAACCAATTCGTGTTACCGTTTTTCAAACGTGTCCGGTACAACTCCTCGTTCCCGTCATACAATCCCATCTCCTTCTCTAATGCCAACTTTTGCTTGGCATTCATCAGAGCGTAACTACTCAAGTCAGCCATGTCCACTCCCCCGTCAAAATGATAACGTACCCGCAACGTACCGGGACGGGTTTCATTAGTCGTGATCACGATCACGCCATTTCCTCCCCGTATGCCGTAAACCGCCATAGCCGCGGCATCTTTTATCACACTCACGCTTTTTACCCGATGTATATCAAAATCAGCCAATCGATCGATCGAGATTTCGTAACCGTCAACCATAATCAACGGTAAAACATTCTCCTCCATGTCGGAGCCGAGTATGGATTTCTTTCCCCGTATATCAATCGTTTTGGGTACATAATTCGGATCAGAACCATATAATTCAGCGTCACCTGCCACCCTCAGAGATGGTTCCATCACCTGAAGAGCCTTTAACAGGTCTGTCGGATGAAATCGTCTTAATTGCTCACCGCTAAAATAATCTCCCGCACTCCACGTCTTCCCCTTTTCCCCTGAATTCTGCACCTTCTCCCCCGAATCCACTTGAGCCATTGTAACAGCGGTGCTCCCTAAAAGAATCATTCCGAGCAACAGACCCCGAACAGAAGCATTCGAACGAAAAATTCCCGGATACTTCCTTTCCTTCACACGCAAAAGTTTAATCATAAGTTACTGTTTAAATGAATTAGATAATAATGTTTAGACATTATTCCTCCTGATGATAATTTTACCGTCCCGATAATCCAAGCTGAAAGGGATACCCGTGGAACGGATAACTTCCAACACACTGTCCAGATTATCAAAACGCTTGAACTCACCAGAGAAATGGTAATGATCCAGAATCGAATTATCTGCCTCGTAATCAAAGTCGTACCAACGAGATAATTGATGTATCACTTCGCGCAAAGTGGAATAATTAAAGACAAAATACCCCTCTTTCCACGCCGTGTAAACGCGAGGATCCACCCGACGAATCGAGATCCCTTTATTAGTCGGGTTATAGGCACTCTGTCTGCCTCGTTCTGATAAAACTTGATGAATATCGGGGTGATTCACAACACCCACATCTACACATCCTTCTAATAAAGTAGTGTAAACAAGAGATTCCCCGACATAGGCATTTATATTAAACTCTGTTCCTAAAACCTTTACCACGTGATCTCCGGAAATCACTTTGAAAGGTCTTTTCTCATTTTTTGCAATTTTAAAATACGCTTCTCCTTGAAGGTAAACAACACGCTCCGCATCAACATCATTCACGAAATACCGTAACGTGGACTCCGAATTCAACCAAATTTCACTACCGTCCGCCAACACCAGATGGTACTCCGCACCCTTAGGTACAACCAATTTATTATACTTTTCCTGTACTTTCGCTTGTTGTTTGGAATAAATGAGAGTTTTCACACCAACCTCAATCCCTTCTTTTTCTTCTATAAATTGTACCCTTGCATTCAACTCTATCGAGGTATTATCTTCCAAGTACAACACGGGAACACCCCGTCCCGGCACGATTTTGGCTATCGTTTGGTGCACGTCCTTCTCCTCATCCCCCCTCACGTCGCGTAACATCCAATACATAGTAACACTCAAGAATATAACCGCGATAGCCGCTGCCGCACTCCAAACAAATCTCCGTCTTCCGACACGGCGTCCCGTGGAAGCCTGTTCTCTCACTTTGGCTTCTTTCCACGCTTTCGTCACATCAAAATTCTTGTAGAATAACGCTTTCTCTTGGATAAAATCGGGATTGGAAATCTTTTGAAACAATTCATCTTTCTTCTCCTCAGCTCCTTCCCAACCGGCTATCGCCCGGTTATCCTCCTCCGTGGCTCTACCCAACACCTTCTTTCCCACACTCTCGCCAATCTTGATTGCTTCTACGATCTTTTTCATCTGTCTGTTTTTTTATTGTTCCTTTTCGACGGTTACAACACCCAAGTCGAAAAGTAAGACGACACCTATTTCAAAAAAATTAGAATTTATTTGTACACATAGATACAAATACAGGAACAACACACTGTAATTCAATTAAATAAAATTTTACAGCATGATTAAAAAAAATAAATAAAATACACACTCAGCCCTAATAACTGCCGCTTTTAACACTCGTCATCCGATCTATTCCCTCCCGGTAAAATTAATTTTTAATACGGAAACAGGATTAAAAGCAAAATTCTCAATTCACCTAATCTTTCCCGAAGATATTGATACGTCCGGGCTTTATGAGTTCTTACCGTATTCACGGAAATACCCAATTTCTCGGCAATCTCGTCATTCGAGTAACCGTCCAACGCCAGTAACATTACTTGACGTCCCATGTTTGACAATTTTAAAATCTCTTCATAAATCATACGGGAAGCCTCTTCTTGGATGATCGTATCGATAAAATAAGATTTATCGGCAAGATCATTCTGCATCTGTTGCTCCTCGCTCGCGTGTCGTGAAGTAATCTTTTGGTGTCTGATGTAATTCAAGCATTTATGACGTATCGTCTTGTAAAAGAAAGCCTTCACGTAATAAATATTCTTGAATGAAGCACGTTGCTCCCAAAAGGCTACAAATGTATCTTGTACAACATCCTCACATGTATCGTCCTGTCCCAAATAATTACGGGCAAAAGCAACAAACAAGGCAAAAGAATCATTGAAAAATTCTTTCAATTTTCCCGGATCACCTTCTTGCAGTTTCTGAAAAAAAATCTCGTCCGTAAATTTACCTTCCATTCTTTCTGATATTTAGATTCGTACACGTCGCATGAAATACCATGTAAACAGATACATCCGGGACAAATATATACAAAAACCTTATAGAATCAAATTTATCTTTAAAACCATTATTATCTATTTTAGTGCAAATAGAATGATACCCAATACAGTATAGATTTACATTGCATCGGAGGAATATAATATCTTTTTTACGATAATCAGGCATAAAAATAGAGTGGGACAAAAAAGTAGTCGGAAGAAAAATCTTCCGACTACTTCTCTTTATTTAATCGTTTTATATTCCATCGATTACATCCACACTTCTCGGATATCTTTTTTAAGCATTGATAATCCATACCACACCCGCATTGCTATTTATCACCCGGAAGGGGAGTATTTGAAAGGTTTGGTGTTGTACGTGGAGTAGTATCCAACAATTTTTTTAAAGTCCCGACGAGCTGATCCCAATGATCACCCCCGCTGATATCCAATATCACGGTACCGTCGGGACCAACCAATACCAAACGGGGAATCCCGGTAACGGACTCGAATTGCACGGGATTTTCCACCACGCATTCTTTCATCCGGATATTATCCCACGACACATTTTCTTCTTCCAAAGCCTTAAGCCACTTGCCGCGATCCTCGTCCTTGGATATACCGATAATATCAAACTTCCCCGTCACATGATATTTCTCGTGTAACATCTTCATTTTCGGAGTCAATCCCCGGCAGGGAGAGCACCACGACGCCCAAAAATCAAGCAAAACATACTTGCCCCGGTAATCTGACAAACGAACGGTCTTTCCCTCGAGCGTTTTAGACACGAATTCGTGCATCATACCCGTCAACCGGGTACGATACATCTTTTCCATGCGCCCGGTCAACTTATCCAACAAGGTATCCCATTTCACCCGATCGGGCAATTCCATGTGTACTCCTACATAATCATTCAAATCCATCAATCCGGACGCACTTCTTAAATCTTCCAAAGTAGTCGGTTCCTCAATCCGATTACACACCGTATTATAATATTCTTGTTGCATCAACATTCTCACCTTCCGTACCAACTCACTCCCCCTCTCATCTTCCAAAGCCAAAGTATTCAATTCCCCGCCCCACGCGTAAGGATAGTACAAATTACAATAAACATATTCGGGTGTATAAATTTTCGTGTACAAATCCAATTGACTTGTAACCCGTCCCGGAATCTTGTACCCTTTCTCCCCCAATTCTTGAACCACCTTGTGCTTCAAACTCAAGGGCATATTCGCTACCACTAATATATCCCACAACCGTCCTTTCCCGAAAGCCCGTTGAATCACCTCGCCATACTTCCCGTCCCGTTGACGTCTTAATTCCTGAAGCATATCTTCAATACCATCCAGCGTATTCTGGTCTTTCGCCAACCACCCATTCATATACTTTTCTGCCAAAGCAAGCTTCCCTCTCGTGTATTGTTCCGTTATCGTGTTGATCTCGTGATAAAGTACACCTGCCACATCCCCTCGTATCTCCACTTTCAATGGTTCCACTGTTTCCACGGCAACCGTCACCCGCTCCTTTTCTCCGACGAAGAACACGGAAGAAAACCCGGACTCGGTCGCCAACCTCAATACCTTGGGTGCATAACGGACATCATAAACCGCCCGCCCGTTCTCGAAAGACAAAGGCACCATTTTATCCCACACGAACTGATATTGTTCAGAAATCCACAACGGCTCATCCCCTTGATAGAGAATCTCTACCCGTTGCCCGCGAACCACCATCGCGACCAACATGATTCCGCACAAAATACAATATTTTATCTTTTCCATCATTCACTTGTTTATAGATTAGTACTCATCGCTTTCCGGGGAACATTATAAATATCTTCCCCTCTCAACTCTTTGGCAATGAGCCGTCCTTCCGGATCAAGCAATAAAATAAACGGTATAGCCGTCCGGTTAAAAGATTGGCTCAACACATCTTCCGTGTCATGCAAATTCATGAAAACATCCATTTGTTTTTTCCGCAACGCCTCTTTCCACGCACCCTCTTTCTGGTCGGTAGAAATGGTTACCACTGCCAGTCCCTTGTCATGTAAAAGTTCGTAAGCCTTCCGCACGTTAGGCAACTCGCCCATGCAGGGCCCGCACCATGATGCCCAGAAGTCTATCAACACGTATTTTCCCCGGTAATCCGCGATAGAAACTTTCTCGCCATCCTCCCCGGGCAAAACAAAATCAGGTATCACGGCACCGATCACCGTTTTCAACTCTCTTTCCCGGTAAGTCGCTATCCTTTTATAAAAAACATCTTCCCGTATGTCTTCTCCGGTAAACATCTCTAAAGCTTTTCCTAACATTTCCAACGAGAAACGCTCCTTGATATCGTGCAATATCATCACTAGTGCCCATGAATCCGGGTTCTCCTCGATCATATCCAAAAACATCTCATTCTTCACGGAAACTTCCCGGTAAAAAGCATTCCGGGCAAGAAACATACGTTCCATTGCACGATAAGCACTCAAAATATCAGACTCCCGTCCCCCATCCACGACCATATCCCGTCGTGTAAACCGATAACCGCTTGAATTAAAAAAATCAGGTTTCCCGTGCAATAAAACATTATAAGCGTACATTTCCGTCGTGTCTAATATAAAATCAGTTGATGCACCTTTCCCCTTCACGCCTATCGCCACGCAAACAGGCGCCAAAAACTCTCCCGTGAAAACAACTTGCTGCCGTTCATCCAACACGGCAGAATCCCGCTTTTCATAACTTTGCCCGTCAAACCCGAACAAATAAACCGTATCCCCCGGCACGCTACCATTCCCGTAAATCGAAACCGTTAAACGATAAGACGGGGCGGAACACCCCACCAGTAACCACACGTGACATCCAATGAATAATATAATACTTTTCATCCTGTTCATTTAAAATTAAAAAATCATTTATCTCCCACCTCGCGCAATATCCGGTAAATCAAACCGCTCGACACGAAAGGCAAATTATTCCATCTCAACACCCCTTCCGGGTCAACGATCGCGAAGTGCGGTATTCCCGTTATACCCAACATCTCGTGTACCCCTTTGGCACGCCCGTTCCAACGCAACTGCACGCCCTCCATTTTCTTCTCCCGGAGCAAATTCTTCCACTTCTCCCGGTCAGCCGTCTTATCTACCGACAAAGACACAAACACGATGTTCTTTCCCCGCAACTTTTCCTCCATCTTCTTCAAATAAGGTATCTCGCTATTACACGGCCCACACCATGTTGCCCATACATCCAAAAATATCCAAGAACCCCGGAAAGAAGACAACCTCACCTCCTCCCCGTTCACGTCCTCCCCCGACAACTCCACGACACATCCCGGCATTACCCATTTTCGCTTCGCCCGGGAAACATCCTGCTTGTCCAAATTCTTCCGGATAAACTCCGCGTAACGGGAAGGCAAACGCCGGATACATTTCTCCACGCTCTCTCGTTCATACGGTTTCACCCAGTACAAAACATCAAGAAAATTCTCGTACACGAGCCGATCCCTTATCTCTTTCGCGGCATAATACTTCGCCAGCCGTACC
>QWCH01002347.1_pt1 | contig 24040 bp, 16 predicted proteins | sample 1972671 | NCBI WGS metagenome assembly QWCH01 (sample SAMN09866713, study PRJNA288562) | Human gut metagenome isolate term3_stool, whole genome shotgun sequencing... | isolation source: gut | host: Homo sapiens | place: USA: California
ATATGAGCATAAAAGTGGGGCGTAAGCACCACGATATGCGAATGTTGGGTAGGATTGTGGGAGCACGTAGTGCGTAACAATCCGTAGGTATCATAGTCGTGGGCTTTTGCCCCCGACATCATCTTAACTTATACTCCGCTCCATTCTACAGAGTCAGCAATCCGATCAACCCTCAATTGCGATTGTCTTCTTTGCCTCTACTGCTTTTGCAGGTTTCTTCGGAACAGACAATCTCAGGATACCGTTCTCATATTTTGCTTTGATATCTTCGTCTGTCAGATTCTCACCGACATAGAAGCTTCTCTGCATTGCTCCGGCATAACGCTCCTTACGGATGTATTTACCTTTCTTATCTTCCTCGTCTTTATCAAGACCCTTAGCTGCAGATACGGTCAGGTAACCGTTCTCAAGTTCAATGCTGATCTCATCTTTCTTAAATCCCGGAAGATCAATATCGACTTCATATCCCTCATCATGTTCACGGATATCTGTCTTCATCATGTTCTTAGCGTGCTTACCATATAACGGATTTTTCTTTCCCCAGAAATCCTGCTCAAATGGGAAGTTCATCCAATCATCATCAAATAAGTTTTCTCCAAAAATACTAGGCATCATCATAAGTCATTTCTCCTTTCAATGCTAACTTTGTTGCCCCTGCGGGAAATCCCACAGTTTATATAAGCTGCTTTCGCAGTTGTTGCCAGAACAAACCCGGATGACTTTTTCTTATTTTCTGTTCTTTATTTCTTTGTCTTCCTTTGTTCTAGTTATTATATAGCACGTATTGTTAGCACTGTAAAGTGTTGAGTGCCAATTTTTTTAAATTTTTTTCTAAAATCCTTATCTACATGATGCCAGGGTCAAAAGGTCTAAGCCCACATGAGCTTGCTCATAGGTGGGTGAAAGACCTTAGGATCCTGGCATCTTTTTATTAAATTATCTGTTTTTTCTTATAATATTCAATCTTTTTTTGCCAACTCGAATTATTGTTCCAGCCATTACAACCAATGTCATCCAAAGAATCGGTGTTGTTTCATCACCTGTTACCGGAACCTTATTTCCATTCGCTTTCTCTGGGTTTCCAGGTTTCTCTAGGTTTCCAGGTTTCTCTGGCTTTCCAGGTTTTTCCGGTTTCTCCGGTTTTCCAGGCACGTCTGCTTTTTCCAATGCAGCAATAGCATCTTCAATTCTCTGAGCCATAGCATCAACTTCTGTCTGCTCATCAATCTTCTTACCACGTACAACTGCGGCAATTGCTTCTTCTACCTTACTGAAATCCTTATAGTCTTTTTTATTTAGTTTCTCTGCTTCGGCAATGGCTGCATCTACCTTTCCATACTCTGCATCTTTCATAATCAATTCAGCTTTTGCAGCTTCCAAATTAGTCAAAGCTTCATTAACTTGCTCTTGAGTTGCTTTTCCATCTGCTAAAACTTCATTTGCAGCCGCTAATTCATCTGCAATCACATCAAAGTTTTCATAATACGCTTCATTTAAACCAGCCACTGCATCTACTGCTGCCTGCAATTCTGATTTATCTGCTTCAGGTTCTACTGCCTTTGCAATTCTTACAATCACAAAAGAATGTTTCTTCAGATTGATGATTGGATTCCCTTCCAATTCAACTTCTGCATCTTCTGTAACCTGCACAGCTGTAGGCTCATCCGGTGTATTTGCAGCTGTAATAGAATCTGTTTCCAGCTTTTGGATTGTCATCTTATTCCCTGCAACATCAGTTCCTTCTATCTGTAATGCAATATTACGATCTCTTTCTCTGTCTGCATTAACAAGCGCAATATACAAATTTCCTTCTGCATCTTTACTTGCAAGAGCTGATAATGTTTCTGCTCCGTTTGCCATGGTAGGAACTTCACTAAATTCCGTTTTTACGATATTATCCCCAAATCCAGAGTTCAACATTTTAAATACATACGCTGATGGTGTTGAAAAGAATGTAAACGTACCTTCTCCAGTTGTTGTATTTGCATCCGCACCCTTAACCACCTGGATAACCGCCTGCTGTGTTGGTCCTAAAGAATCTTTGCCATCACTATACCAATCCGAGAGACAATGTTTTTGAATATAAGGACTTCCCATGCGAACATATTCCATTAATACTTTTGCAATATAAATCGCATGCGTCTGCGACCGCAGCTGTGCCTCTGTATTATTATAAATTCCAAACTCACTGATAACCGGAACTTTTCCTTTTGGCTCTAACAATGCCATCTTATTTTTGACCTTGCCGATTCCACTGACTTCCGCACGCTTCATTGCATTATCATAAAATGCATTTGCATCATTTCCCCCATCAACATGGTCTGAATATGGATGAATTGTCATTCCGTCATACCACTGTTCCGCATTTTTCGCCTCCATCTTATTGATAAAGCCGACCGTTTCATAACTCGTATAAACATTTGCTGTATGTTTTGTACCTTCTATTTTATTGATTTTAGCTGTTGTATCTTTAATTGCTTTCGAAACAGTAATAAATCCATCCCGTTTTACAGAATATGTAGCATAAATATTATTTCCGGCTGTAGGGATTTTACCATTCTTGCCATCACCAAACTTGATGGCACCTGTACTATAATCTACTTCACAATGTGTATCGTTTGGTCCTGATTGACTCAAATCTTCTACCACAGTCCAAGGAGTAAGATGTCCATCTGTTCCGACTTTTACCTGTACACCTTTTTCCATAGCTCTAAACTTTGAATCATCTATAATTTTTCCGTCTTTGTATTCTCCTCCCGGATTTATATTTGCATATCGCAAATATCTTACTTGATTAGGTGAACCATCACTCTGTGATGCTGTTTTATTCCAGTCTTCTTCTTTCACAGTATATCGATCTGTAATCTGTATTGTTCCACCTTCTATGTATGCATCCTCTACACCTTTATTCTGAGCATATTTTGTCCAATATTCTTGAGATGCTGTTCCATCCTCTCCGCCAAGGTTCATCTCATTTCCAATTTCAAAATATCTTACATTATATGGCTCTGTATGACCATTATCTGCACGTACCTGTGCCCAATCAATTCCGCCATTTGGGTTTGTACCAACCTTTGCATTTAAGTACTCTACAAGATCTGCTGCATCTTGTGCATTTCCCCGTCCTAAACTATATACATAAACAATCTCAGAATCTACTTCGTCTGCAAAGGTTGCAATCTCTCCAATACCAAAATTGGGAGCAATTCCCCCCTGTCCCTGATTATTATAAAAGCCATGAATCTGTTTCTTTCTCTGTTCTTTCGGTCCTAAAGTCGTCTTCCAATTGAACAGATTAGAGATGGTACCACCCGGATAACGAATGGAGCCAAATCCTGCATCCTTATACAATTCTACAAATTCATCTTTCATCTTCATATTGTTAGAATCAAAGGTGCCATATCCATTAAACGCATAACGATGATTGATTCCAAAAATAGATTTTGAGTCGATATGCTGTGTTACTTCTTCTGTATTGATTTTCAAATCAATCGGCTGATTTGCCTTATAGTTTTCCATTGCCTTTGTTAGAGTATCTTTTGCAGATTTTAACGTCTCCATCACTGGAATTCCTGCGGATGTCGCCTCTTTTGCCGCAGAAATCGCCTCCTGTAGTTTTACATGAAGTTCATTCTCCTCCGGCAAACTTCCACTGCTAAGTAACTTTTCGGCCTCTGTAATAAGTACATTTAAATCTACTTTATATAACTCTGTTGCTTTTTCTTCATAAAGGCTCTTTGCCTCATTGTCACTCAAAGCTCTGTCATATACATATAGTTCATCAATAAATCCACGCATAGGATGAGGATCTGTAGAACCTGCACTTTTATGAGAACCTACTCTTAGGGTTAACACTTCATCTGTTGCACTATTCCCAATCGTTTTTGCAGTACCATCTAATTCCCCGTTAATATAATATTTTACGGTTTTAGCTTCTTGATCAAACACTACTGTAATATGCTGCCAGTCCCCCTTCTGTACAGCTTTTTCTGTTGCTGCTGCACGCTCTCCATTAATAAATGTATCATACTTCCCATCTGATTTTAATGAAAGAAGAGTTCTTCCTGAACGATTTCCTTTATCTTCATGTTGTAAAAGAACCGCTGACGCATTTGTATTAGTCTCTGTGATACTTGTATCATATTTATACCACATAGAAAAAGAAGTTTGTCCGGTACCCGTATTGATATAATTTTCTAAGCTCATATATTTATCTGTACCTGTTCCAAACTTCAATGCTTTTCCAAAAACAGAATTTCCCGTTTCTTCTATTGTAATATCATGTAACACTCCTGTACTGCGATTTCCCTGATCACTTATATTTGAATCAAAATTCCAATGATCTTTTACATCGCTTTTCCATGATGTTTCTGCCGTAGTTTCAATGCTTTCCGCATATACCGGCACGCCCACCTGAACCAGCATAGTCAGTGCAAGAGCTGCACTTGCTACCATTTTTAAGCTCTTTTTTTTCATAAACTTCTCCTTTTTTTACTTTTTCGCTATCATTACATACTAATTTCCCCAAACCAGTACTTAAATCTTATCATTTTTCTTTTCTTAACTCAACCAATTCTTCTTGTTTATCAAAAAAAGAGAAAATGTGAATAATATTACACATTTTCTCTATCAGATTCAAAACCGATGTCTTTTTATTTTACCTCTATACTATTCCAAACATCACGCCAATTCCCTGTACGAGAAATGCCGCAACCCATGCAATAAAACATTGCCAGACTACTAACCCGACTGCCCACTTTCCGCCCAGTTCTCTTTTTACAGAAGCAATCGCAGCCACACACGGTGTATATAATAAGCTGAATACCAGCAAAGAGGCTGCTGCAAGCGGTGATAATACAGAAGCAATCCCTCCGCCGAACAAAACTTCCAACGTAGACACCACGCTTTCCTTTGCCATAAAACCACTGATTAAAGAGGTACAGATCCGCCAGTCTCCCAACCCCAACGGCCGGAAAATCGGTACTAAAACCCCTGATACTGCTGCTAAAATACTTTTTGCCGAATCCTCGACCATATTTAAATGCAGATCAAAACTCTGCAAAAACCATACCACGATCGTTGCTATTAAAATGACAGAAAATGCCTTCTGAAGGAAGTCTTTTGCCTTCTCCCATAAAAGCTGTGCTACGTTCTTTGCTCCCGGCATCCGATAATTCGGCAGTTCCATTACAAAAGGAACCGGTTCTCCCCTAAAAAGAGTCCCTTTATACAAGAAAGCGATCAAAATCCCTGTCAGGATCCCCAATACATATAAGCCTGACATGATCAGACCACCCTTTTTCGGGAAAAAAGCACTGACAAAGAAAGAATAAATCGGCAACTTAGCCGTACAGCTCATAAATGGAGTCAAAAGAATCGTCATTTTTCTGTCTCTTTCACTGGTCAGGGTTCTTGTTGCCATAACTGCCGGAACCGTACAGCCAAATCCAATCAGCATCGGAACGATACTTCTTCCTGAAAGTCCGATCTTACGAAGCAATTTATCCATAACAAAGGCAACCCGGGCAATATAACCGCTGTCTTCCATCAGTGAAAGGAAGAAAAACAACGTTACAATAATCGGCAGAAAGCTCAGTACGCTCCCCACACCCGTAAATATTCCGTCAATGACCAGACTGTGGATCGCCGGATTTACATTCAGGTTCATCAATGCTGTATCCACAACTGCTGACAACTGATCGATTCCATATTCCAGTACACTCTGCATCCATGCTCCGATCACGTTAAATGTCAGATAAAATACAAGTACCATAATCCCGATAAAACATGGAATCGCCGTATATTTTCCAGTCAGAATGCGATCAATTTTCTCACTCCGAACACGCTCCTTACTTTCTTTTGGCTTCACAACCGTCTGCTCACATAACCGTTCAATAAAATCAAATCTCATATCAGCGATTGCCGCACTGCGATCCAGCCCTCGCTCCTTCTCCATTTGAACTACAATATGCTCCAACATTTCCAGTTCATTCTGCTCCAACTGCAACTGCTTTAAGATCAACGGATCTCCTTCAATCGCTTTTGTTGCTGCAAACCGAACCGGTAAACCTGATTTTTCTGCATGATCTTCGATCAGATGACTCACCGCATGAATACAACGATGCACTGCTCCGTTATGATCATTCATATCACAAAAATCCTGACGCAATGGATGCTCCTGATATCTGGCAATATGAACCGCATGCTTTACCAGTTCTCCAACGCCCTCATTTTTTGCCGCTGAAATAGGAATCACCGGAACTCCCAGCATCGCCTCCATCTGATTAACATCAATCGATCCCTGGTTTCCAAGTACTTCATCCATCATATTTAATGCAACAACCATTGGAATATCCATTTCCAAAAGCTGCATTGTCAGATAAAGATTCCGCTCAATGTTCGTCGCATCAACAATATTAATAATCGCCTTCGGCTTTTCGTTCAACACAAAATTTCGTGAAACGATTTCTTCACTACTGTAAGGTGACATCGAATAAATTCCGGGCAAATCCGTTACCTGCGTATTCGGATAACCCTTAATAGAACCATCCTTTCGATCCACTGTTACTCCCGGGAAATTTCCAACATGCTGGTTCGCCCCGGTCAGCTGGTTGAATAATGTTGTCTTTCCGCAGTTCTGGTTTCCCACTAACGCATAGGTCAGTCTTGTCTCCTTTGGCAATGGGTTCTCATCTTCTTTGGAATGATATTTTCCTTCTTCACCTAAGCCAGGATGCTCTGAAGCTTTAATATTCTGTCGTCCTTCATGACTTCTGCTCCGCTTTCTGATCGGCTCCACCTCAATCTGATCTGCCTCTGCAAGTCGGAGTGTCAGCTCATAGCCATGAATCTGCAATTCCATCGGATCTCCCATAGGTGCAAACTTCACAACAGTTATCTCCGCTCCCGGTATCATTCCCATATCCAGAAAATGCTGCCTTAATGCACCTTCTCCACCAACCTTGCAGATCATCGCACTCTGCCCGGTTCCAAGTTCCTTTAATGTCATATCCACACTCTCTTTTCCACTTCTCTTCTTTTGCTTCTTTCTTGAAGTTCACTCTTTGTAGCTTATAAATGAATGCTATTTTGCTTCATTATAACAGCTATTGATAATTTTTACCATTAACAGGCGTGGAAAAGATTGGAATTTCTAATAGAGTCACTTCTGCTACAGATTTTTACAAAACAAATCTAATGTCAATCTCCTCATAAAAAATTGCTGTCTTCTTCATACGTCCCCAACACTTCTTTGCTGGAATATTTTAAAGTTTCAAACCGGTAAATGATAATGCTATCTTCTTTTTCATTGCTGATTTTTTTCAGTTCATTTTTTAATCTTTTCAACTTAGCTTCTGTCAGATTCCCTTCAAATACCGATTTTTGCACATGACGCAGATACTTTCTGCATGTCTTAAGTATTTTATTGTTACGCTTAGTCTTTACATCATATACCAAAATAACAAACATCTTCGCCTTTCATACATATTTATATGGTTTATATTTTTCTCCGGTTTCGATAAATTTTTTTAACTTCTGAATCTCACTTTTAATAACAAAATCATAAGTCCGGTCACATCCGTCAATCTGTATCTTCTGATAAAGTTTCCGTTCAAATTCCTGAATAAACTGCTTCTTTCCTTTTCCACTCAAATAAATCCCGTTCTTTTCCACTTCTACAAAATCTTCCCCATCCAACATATTCCGGTTAATTAACGTGAAAATCGTGCGGTCTACAATAATTGGCTTAAAAAGATCCGCAAGATCCAGATTCAGACTTTCCGGGCGACTTCCAGCGGCATGAACGATCCCGATCCGGATATCAAGCGAGGTTCGATTGATCTCATTGGCAATTTTCTGATAAAGCAACGTATTTCCAAAACTGATCATCGCATTCAGAGGATCTTCCGGTGGTCTTCGTGTCCGTTTCTCAAAAACAAAATCCTCATCCTCCAAAATCCAGTTAAAACACCGGTAATAATGCTGCCTTGCCTGTGCTTCAATCGTCATAAGCTGGTTGACATCTTTTGCTTCATTCATCTTCTGAATCAGACCAGACAAACGCTCAATGGCTTCCTTCAATGCAGTTCTCCCCTTACGCCTATGATAATAACGCAAATTTGCCCGCAAATTCGATATTCCGGCAATTTCCAGTTTCCTTGCCAGATCAAGTCTTGCCGCCACATCTTCATACAATTTCAGCTGTTTAAGCTCCGTCTTAATATTCCGTCGGCTGTTCTGAGATACAAAACCTCCGATCTTTTCACCATATTTATTAATCAGGCTTACATTTAAAGCCCTGTCATTTACAAATTCAAAAAAATTGCCTGAAAATATTACATTTGAATAAATGTATAAAGAATCTGTCGTCTCGATGGGAATATATTTCTTACCTTCCGGTCCTTCAAAAAGAAGCGTACAATCCCTTTTCGTAAGGACTCCTTCATTGATGAGATGATAATTTTGATCAATCTTTTTAATCCCGGTCGTATACCAGTCACGGTAAACTGTTCTATAAGCCTTCTGCTCTTTTCTCGCCAGGATCTTTCCCTTTTTCTCTTCAAACTTATACCCAAGATACTTGCGGTTGACTCCCTTAAAAACCCCGGTCTTACTTTTATTTACTGCCAGTTGTTCTCTTTCTGCCAGATGCTTTCTCACATCCTGAAGCTGTTCAAAAGCCTGATCCTGTTCTTCACAGTACACATTAATATCATCACCAAACCTGCAAAAATGATATCCCTTTTCTTCCATATATTTGTCAAGATCATCCAGGTAAATATTACTCAGCAACGGACTCAACGGGCCACCCTGTAGAACCCCTTTCGTCTTCTGACTGCAAATATGATCATCCATCACCGTACAACTAAGATATGCCTGAATCAATCCCAGCACTCTCGCATCCTCAATCTTTCTGCGAATCCGCTTCATCAGAACACCATGGTTGATATTGTCAAAGAAATTTTTAATATCCAGCTCCGCACTCCAGATATTTCCGGCTTCCATATATGCGACTGCCTGCTCAACGGCTTTCTGCGTTCCTTTATTGTCCTGGTATGCATAAGAATGCTCTGAGAATTCTCCTTCCCACAGCTTTGCCATCTGCTGATAAACTGCACGAAAAATAAAACGATCAACTGTATTCATCAGCGAGATCGTCCGTCTCTTTCCCTTTTGGTTCACAATTTCCTGCTGCCGGATCAGCCCCGGACTGTATTTGCCTTCCAAAATCGTCTTTTTAATCTTATCACCATTGACATTCCAGTATTCGCCCAATTCAGATACCCGTACACCATCCATCCCACTGCTGTCATTTTTTCCCTTAAATGATACCCTAGCTGCCGCAAGATTACTGTCTGACAGTATTTCCTCAATACACAAACTCATATCCGTTTCTCCATGTCATAAAGTTGAAAGTTAGTAGTTACAATCAACAGGTCGGTGCATTCATTGATTTCAAATAAAAATAATGTCTTTGCCTTATGTATTGGCACAAGGAATCCTTGTAGGAAAGGTAATGTCCGACGATAAAACAAATTGGAAAGTTCTAATACCGTACACGTGTCAATTCCTCATAGGTAATGTCCGACAGAAACTTGGAATGTTTCTAAGTGTGCTGATTTTTCAGTGTCAATTCCTCATAGGTAATGTCCGACCAGAAGATGTATCTGATGATGCAACAACTTCTGAGAAAACAGCATGTGTCAATTCCTCATAGGTAATGTCCGACAGGATAAAATTCTCGATGAAGGCTTTGCTGTGGATAGTGTGGATAGTGTCAATTCCTCATAGGTAATGTCCGACAAATATATTTTTTCGTGATACAACAACTGGGTTATTAGAGGCGTGTCAATTCCTCATAGGTAATGTCCGACTGATAACGGAAAACCATTTTTCGTTAATCACAAGAGAAATCCGTGTCAATTCCTCATAGGTAATGTCCGACCAATCGATGGTGCCGTCAGAGAGCTCAAAGAAGAAACTGGTGTCAATTCCTCATAGGTAATGTCCGACGTTCATAGAGAAAACTCTTGATGGAATTTCATCCGTTGTAACGTGTCAATTCCTCATAGGTAATGTCCGACCATTAAAAGACAGAAAAATTGAGTTTCAGTCTTTCTAAAGGTGTCAATTCCTCATAGGTAATGTCCGACAAACTTCGGAAGATATGGCAGATTCAATCAGCGTGATGATGATTGTGTCAATTCCTCATAGGTAATGTCCGACTTGAAGATTTGAGATTAGAAGGATAATCTGATAGTAGAGAAATTGTCTGTGTCAATTCCTCATAGGTAATGTCCGACACGAACTGGGTGCTGCAGGTTATACTGAATCTGGTCTCTTGTGTCAATTCCTCATAGGTAATGTCCGACTTTGCATTAAGATTCATTCCAAATGACTTTAATGCAAAAGATCCTTCAATGGTTGATGCGGTTTTGTGTCAATTCCTCATAGGTAATGTCCGACTAATCCTTTAGATTATCTCGAAACCGTCTTTTAAAATAAGTTTCATCATCGTGTCAATTCCTCATAGGTAATGTCCGACCGGCAGGTTCTTGATCATACGAATGTTGCAGAAAATGAGTTACAGCATGTGTCAATTCCTCATAGGTAATGTCCGACTGAAGTACTGCAGGATAAATTAAATGAAAGTATTCAGCAAGAATGTGTCAATTCCTCATAGGTAATGTCCGACGGTTGCAACTGTCATTAAAAAAGAAGGTAATTGAGTTTCAATCATTGTGTCAATTCCTCATAGGTAATGTCCGACAAATAAATGTTAGAAACACTTAAAGACAAAGACTGTGAAAGTGTCAATTCCTCATAGGTAATGTCCGACTTTTTCCTTCCTTATGTACCAAGGAATTTTAATCCTGACACAGGTGTCAATTCCTCATAGGTAATGTCCGACAATTTTCTTGGGGAATGCTTTTTCCCTGCAGATGCTTGTGTCAATTCCTCATAGGTAATGTCCGACAAGATGGTTGAGAATAGAGGTTGAATGCGACTTCTAATAAGTGTCAATTCCTCATAGGTAATGTCCGACATTAATGCACTATGATAGAGAGGTAAATGTTTATGTACCGCGTGTCAATTCCTCATAGGTAATGTCCGACTTTTTTTTGTAACTGAAAAATGTTTAAGTATACCGTGATGATGCGAGTGAGTGTCAATTCCTCATAGGTAATGTCCGACGATGTTTTGTTTGTGGCCCAGGTCACAGGCGGAAGATTGTGTCAATTCCTCATAGGTAATGTCCGACAGCCGTATTTATCAGCTGTTGCTATCATCATACTTCATTTTTTCCCTAAAATCAATCAATTTTCAGCCGAAAAGTCCGTCGACACCAGTTTTTTCATATCCTGATTTTCCTTATAAATTCAACACTTTTTAAGCCTTTTTATATATCTCGATTTTTCTTCCTGAGGTCGACGGACTTTTTTTCACATTTCCTCTAAAAAGTGGTGTTTTGAGGTTTAAAATAGATGTTTTTCCATTTTCCACCGCTGAAATTCCCAGTATTTCCAAGGAGTTAAGGTCGACGGACTTTTTTAAGACTTTTTCGTATTTATCAGTTTTCTTACTATTTTTCACAAAGAAAAGTGCCTCCGTTTCAGGCACCTTCCTTTTCCCTTCATCTCACAAAATTTCAAACATTCCAAAGCCTTGCGAATTTTTACTTCCCAGACCTGTCTGATACAGGAAATCAAGATACTTTCTTTCACCGCAAAGTCTGTAAATTCCATACCATGCTGTAATATAACTGCCCTGATATCTGGTAACAAGTCTTTTCGGGCATGAACTTTTCCCATTGCTCAAAATTATTGGAGATGCCGGTGGTATACCGTAATACGCTTCATACTTTCGATAAAAAGTTTCATTAATTTTATCATAGAAAGTTTCTTCTAGCGGATTATAATAATAAGTCTTTCCTGACTCTTTGTCTGTCGAATAGACCGTCACCGGAGATTTCATTCTGATCATCAGTTCTGTTTCTTCCACTGTATAATCATACAGATCCATCTGTAAATTTCTGTACACTTTATCCCCAAAGGTAATTCCATTATTCCAAAAACTCTCTCCCAGAATCCGCAGAAACATCGGTTCTACACTTCTAATCTCGAACTCAACATAGGATTGAAATATGATCCACTTATCCCTGATCACATAGTCTCCCGTCAGTTGGCTGAACTGAAACATCTTGTACTGCCGTTTATCTAAAATAAATCCATCTGTATGAAGGAAATCGGCATATTCCGGTACTACCCTTAATGCCCGGTAAATAATGGACTGGACAATATGATTATAGTTGATAGGAAGTGAAAGTGGCTCATCAAGTTGTATACTGACAGATAACTGCATTGTTAATGCCTTCCTCTCTGATTGTTCTTTCGGAAATTTCCCTGAGAATTACCTCGATTCCTTCCATTACCAGATGTTTTTCCTGAACCTCCATTAAAACCTTTTGCACCACCTCTGGATGTTTGAGATGGGAGATTATATTCCATCGAAACATCCTCATCCAAAATAGACGGAAGTACTGTTTCAATTCTAACGTTATTTCTTCCTCGCATACCTCCTCCTGAAAGAGTTTTATGATTATTTACAAACCACTTAAATCCCTCTGTCAAAGGCTGTCCTTTTTGTTCTATTGTCTTAGGATATGTAATTTCTACATTTTCTGGAATTGTCTCCAGTCCCGCAATCTTATAAAATTCTTTTTTTACAGTTGAACTGAATCCTGCACTTTCGTAAGTGATCCCATCTACCGGAAGTTCCATCAGCTCATAATTCAGGTTGCCATTTTTCAGCCGGATAACTCTTTCCTGAACACATTGCACCTGGCAGGAAATACTTCCAAATCCTAATGGCTTTGCTCCACCCAACTTTAATCCGAGTTTTTCATTTCCGCTGTTCAGCAACCAGATTAACTGATCCATCTGTCTTTTGGAGATACTTTCAAAATACAGCTTTCCTGTAAATACAATATCTTTTTTTACCGGACGGATTGTTTTATTTAACTTTGTAGTCACCACGCTTCTCGAAGTGTTTACTTTGCGATGATGCCAATAAAATTTTCTTCCCCTGAGTACACCATCTCTTATTTCCAGTTCTCCTGTCTTCTTTCCATCTTTTATTGTAGGTCTGATCAAATAATCATACGTCCAAAAGCTGGCTCCTGCAGGTCTTTTTAAATAGAAATCAATATTTCCCAATTTAGGTTCTCCCAAAGCCTCTATAGTCAATTTATTGCACGCATAATAGTTCTCTGCTTTTTCTTCTCCCTGAACATACAGATCAGAAAACCGAATCTGTGAACCTTTCGCAACTTCATTATTTTCCCCTACATACCCGAACAAATCACATGCCGGGCATATTTCATCCCTGCATGGTTTGAAATCTCCTGCCAGTTTTCCAATAGAATTCGTTGATATCTCTTTTGTAAGTGTTGCCGGAGACAGATAAAAAATCTGTGGACTGTTTTCACTTGGTTGAGAATAATTGACTGGAAAATATCCTTCCTCTTTTTTACCCAAAAATTGTTCCAGATCCTGTCTGTATTCTTTATAAGCTGCCTCATTGTCGCTTGTGATCGCAGGAACTGAAAGATAAGAGTCTATAATTCGATACAACTGTCTTTCTATAATATCTTTACTTAAATGAATTTTTCTTACTACATCTCGTTGTGCCTCGTTCGCTTTCGCAGTAAAGACATGATAACGAGCTTTTTCAACACCCATTCCCCACTTTAACAGATATCCTTTTTTTCTATATCCATTCTTTTTCGTACTATAATCTTCAATCGGACAAGGCTGGTGCTTATCATTTTTAGGTGGCTCCTGATAATAAATCACATCACCATTTTTATAATCAGAAAATCCCGGTGGCACTTTTTTTGACGGTGCTTTTTCCCCTATTCGTAAGGATTTTGCCTCAAGGAGAGAATAATTGCCCGCTGAATTTCTGTAGATTAATGCCGGTTTAAACTGCTCCCCACTTCTTTTGATCGGATATTCCTCTTCATTAAGAAGTCCCATACAAGAATCTGTCAATGTCTCATAAGCATTTCTGACAACACCACGCATTTCACTTCCAGGGATTACCGGGATATGATACTCTTTTTCATATCTCTTTTTTCCATCAAGCTCAGTATAAGAAAAAAAATCATAAGATTTATGTTCTGCCACTTCATCTGATTCACAAAATGCCGTCTCTGAACTTGAATTCGGAATAAAAAGTGGTGTTTTTGTTGTAATCGAATATTCGATCACTCCGGTATGAACATCCTCATCTGTATATGCCTTTGCTTTTTCCTTCGGAAATCCAATGAAATTATAAGGATTAACAAAACCTTTCCAATCCATTTACTGCACCTCCTTCAGACGATAATTCTGAATTGTCATCAGATCATTTTCATCATAAGTAATATAATTAACAACCTCTACACAGTCGTTATAAGCTTCTTTCATGTCATCTCTGGAATCTAATGTAACTATCCTTTCCACATATTGATCTTCATACATTACAGTTGCATCTGAAATAACTGTCTCTACAGTTCCTTTTCTCATTTTCACATATCTGTACTCTTCTTTCGCATCAAATAAATGTAGTTCTAACAGATTCTTTTCTTCATCTTCCTGCAACATCAGATTCTCTCTGATATATGGCTGATAAACTACTTTATTTCTGTAAAGTGCATACATAATTCCCTGCTCAGGTGCCTGTGACAGATTCATTATTTACCGCCTCCGTTCATTCTCATATTTTTTATTGCTTCTGCAATATAAGTATCTTCAAGTCCTTCTTTTCCATCAATCCGGATTGGACCATCCGCTGAAAATAATCCTCTGCCTATTGCTGTCTGACCACCCACTGCAAGAAAACCATTTTGAAGGTCTTTTAATGCTAACAGCAAAACTCCGATGATCCACTTTTCATCTTCTGGACACTTTCCTTTTTTTACCCTTGCCTTCAAACTGAGTTTCCCATCTACATAGGTCTTTTCTTTATATAATGCACCGTCTTTTACTGCAGATTCCAGACGACTGACCCCGGTTCTCATCATGGTCAGCTGCTTCGCATTTTTAATTTCTGATTCATTGATAATAATATTGGATGAACATGCCCTCTTTTTATCCACATATCCAAATGCTATATCAATAATCTCTGAGTATTCTTTTGGCAGGGTAGCTCCTGTATTCTTCAGTTCCTGTAAAATCGTTTTGATTCGGTGGCGAATTGCTCCCGCAAAACTGGTACCCGGTACTACCGGAATTCCATGATCTGTTAATTGCGTAAAGTCCGGTTCTCCCTTTCTTGCTGCATACTGTCGAATACTGATACCACCTTTCAGCTGAAGCGGAACTTCTATCTGAACCATTTTCGGTATCCATCCGCTCTGATCCAGCCATTCTTTTAATACATTTTCACAATTTTCCCATCTGGCCTCATCATAAGCATCTGCATACTCAAGATAATTGTCTTTCGTATAATTTTTTTCGCCAATGCTTTCGATTTTAAATTGGCCAAATCCTCTGGTCTTTTTGCTTCCAATCCGGATCTCTCCTGCCTGAATCCCCTGAAAAATTCTTGCCAGTTCCTGTTCCATTTCTTCTTCTCTTCCAGTCGCCCGATCTTCCTCTCTTGTTACCAGTTCCAAATAGAAATGTCCTTTCGCTCCCGCCTCTAATATTTCCATATCGAACTTGCTTTGAGATAACGCTGTTTTTGCATCACTTAATGCAACATTGTCTCTTACACCATAAACAAGTCCTCCGTCAAAATTTAAATCTGAAATAAATAAAGAACTCATTTTCCCAGAATCTGAAATATTCTGTCTTCCTGCCGGTTTAGAAAAGCCCATCAAGCATGACTCTGTCTTTTTCTTTTCTATATAGGCTCTCATCGCCCCTGCTAAAGAACTTCCGGCAACAAATGGATTTCCTTCATAATCTCTTAATACATCTGAATCTGTCCATTCATTTTCTCCCGAAGACACATTAAGCGGAGAGATGAACCGAACCTTTACATAGAGTAGTTTTCTCTTTAAAATTCCATTCATTTTGACTCTCCTCCTTTTTCTATTGTTCTTACGAATTGTTTCAGCTCTGTTATATATGCACGGTATACCATCCTATATAATGCATTTTCACTTAATTTGGTATGAAAATCGATCTGATACTCCTGTCTCATCTGCTTTGAAATCTCTTCTTTTAACTGATCTGGAACAACCAGCTGTACCAGTCCTGTACATAATCCATTTTTCTCTGTAGCCTCGATTCCCCTGATCTGCTTTTTCATATCTGCATAAGACTGCTCTGTTCTGAATAAGATTCTGAGCTTTGCTATCGCTGCATTTAATGTTGTACCCTTTTTCTGATAAATTCCTTTCTTTTGATTCAGTGTTTCTCTAACATAGCTTTGTACTCGACGTTCAAACTCTGCCTGCAGTAATTTTTGCATAATTCCAGTATGATCATTTTTTATTTCTTCTGTCTCGGAAACATTTACCGCATTTTTCCAGACAGTCACTTCTGCAGTTTCTGCCAGCTCTTTTACCTGAATTTCTCCATAACCTTCAGACACTCTTTCACCAATAAATTCATGTCTTAGTCTGCCTGCGTCAAATCCTCTCTCTGAATGTAACCGAAATGTACTACCTTTTCCAAGTGCATTGAAAATTGGTTTCCTGCGATTCCAGCTGACATTAAAACCTCCGATCGTTACAAAATTTAAAAATGGATGTGTAATTTCCAGATCAAAGGTTTCTGTCATATTCTCCAGATATCTCTTTAACGCTCCAATTTCTGTCGTAGGTATCCCATTTTCGTTATAAAGAATAATATCTGACGCAAGTGTAATTACAGCATCATGTAAGATAACAGTCTCTTTTTGAATTTTTTCCACTGTTTCAAATACAAAATCAACAGCACCGAACTCGCTGGATTTTCCATATCCCATACGAACATTACCTGTACCAGCCATTGCATCCATCAGGGCTTCAGCCTGTACTTTATTTGCATAGATATAACCATAAAAATCCTGACCTGCACTGATACTTGCCAGCTGATAAAAACTCGATCCATCCTCTTCTCCGGTTGCTCTTCCGATCGACTTGTCCACAGGACGTTGATGATGGTAACTAATCTCCGTTATCACATCTGCCACAACACCATCTTTGTCCACAAAATCGAGATTCGCTGGTGTCATCTGCCTGTCTCCTGTATCAGGCTCATACTGCATATCCAGAATTACCATTTTTCCGTCACTGTCATATCTCTGATCTTTGACTTTTTGCAATGAAATTTTCCCCGGCAGACATCTTTGCCCCTTATTCATAATATAAGCATTTGATACAATCAGTTCCCCTCCATCGAGAACAGTACTATATTTTTCCTTTAACGCACCGGCAAGTAAACCGAGAACTTTACTTCCCGCAATATAATTTTCGGTATCTGCCTGATTTCCTTTTGCCGATTTGCAGATCATAGGTGATTTCAAGTGAATCTTATAGCCAATTTTATTTTTGTCACTTAACTGATCTTTTTTGAATAGTACATGCTCTGCTTTCTTCTTTTTCCCGTCCTCAAGCTTCATTTCTACAAGTCCAAGTCCTCTTGTTCTTGATACACCCATGTGTTTTACAAGAGAAACTGCCTGTTCTACAACTTTACGATCTGCTTCGTTCATCTTCAATTCACATTCTGCTTCAAAGACCAACCCTTTATTTACGACTCGAATTGTTCGCAACGAATTCTCATCTGCTACTCCGGTCTCAAGATCTACTGCAGTTTGGGTTCTTGTTGATGTGTATTGTTCAAGAACATTTTGCTGGCTTACAAGCTCATTTTTATGAAAATATTTTAATGATTCCACTATATTTTCATAATCTTGGATATACGCACTGGAAAGGATCAATTTACTCTTTGTATTTCCCTCTTTCCCAAAAACACTTTCATACTGTGCTTCACTGATAAACCCCATTTCCTTCATTTCCAGTGCTGCTTCTCGAATACAGCCTTTGATTCTCTTTGCAGGAATGTACGGGATTCCGTTCTCATCATAAACCACATCCATATCAACAACACTGTTATAGGTTTCTCCCGAACAGGTACATAAATCGCTTAAAAGTTTAATCGTTATTTTCATTTTCAGCGTTTCCTCCTATGAACAGATCCATAATCTCCAGTGCATCATACCAGATTCGATATTCTTCTTTCTCTTTCACAAGCATCTTATATCCTCTAGATTCAAGAAAAGAAAGTTCTTTTTCCCTTTCATTTTTTCCCATGGGGATTACATTCCGTAGATCTTTTGCCTTATTTCTTGGCATTTTGTGGAAGAAATCGCCCCAGTATAAAAGATGTACAATACTATATTTTTCGTTTTTTTCATTCATTGCACCACGATTTTTTTTCGTTGGTACAAAGTAAGGGCGTGCGATCACCAGCCCTTGTTCTGACAGATAGTGCTTATCTCTATAAGCATCTAAATTGGCCGCCCGTACATTCGTACATACCTGAAAATCCATAAAATTTCCAATTCTGCTCTCTTCACCACGATTTTCTTCTTCCTTGGCACGTTTCTTTGCATTTTCACAGCAAGCTTCCGCCACCTGATACGCATCAGAAAACGGGAAATGGCTGTTAAAGAAGGCGATACCTCCGCATGCACTATAATCCTTTTCTTCACCAATATTTTCCAGAAAATATTTTACTGCAGGAACTGCGAGTTTTCCATTGCATACAAACGTAATATCATCTCCTGCTACGATGATCTTGCGATACAATTTTGTCTTTGCTGACGGCTTTACTACTGATGCTAACGTTTCCATATAATCTGTCATCGCCTGAAAGGTTTCCATAAATACCTGTGCGATTTCAATGGATATTTTTCTCATTCTTGGAATAGCATCTTCATATCGGGTTATTTCACTCATGATTTTCCGGATGCGTATTCCCATACTATTTCCATCGATATGGCACACTGCAAGAGTACTGTTATCACCTTTTTCTGTGACCATATTGTCAAAAACTTTTTCGTTCTCATTTTTCGGAAAACACACTCTCTTAAGTTTTGCTTCTGTACAAAGATATGTATTTTTCTCTTTATCTTTCCCGGTAAGAGGATACCCGGTAATACTGTCTGCTGCCATAAATGGCAATGCCCCCGCCGGATGGGTTAATGGCATGAACGCTTTAATCCTACGCATTTCCACATTGATAGACTCATAATCATTTTTATATGAATCTGTCTTTTCAATGACTGCAACTGCAAGATTTAATGAATACGTCTTTTCCAAAAGATATTTTGCAAGGAAACGATTTACATGTTCACATTCAGCTCCTTTTCGGAAAAGAACATAAGCATTTCCTCCTCCCACGAACATAATCTGCATCTTTACAGCTTTATCTTTTAAAAATGCCTCCGGATCATCTTGCTCCCATTCAGTCATATAATATTTTTGTTCAGCCTCTTCCTGTTCTCTGATATACGCTTTAAGTCCTTCTGTAATAATTTTTTCTACCAGAACAGAGGCTCCAATAATTTCTTTCGCCACATTACTTTTAAAAATATAGCCCTGAATCCCCCTGACATCATACATCGCCAGGACTTCTTTCTCTTGCAATTCGGCCTTCATTTACTTCCTCCTTTGTCTGTTGATCAGTATTCTCTGAATTGTACAAAAATGAAATAAGATACTTTTCTGGTATCATTTCCGATCTTCTTTTCTTCTGTCTTTCGTTCACTGCATGCCGCTACCACTTTGATTCCTGCCTTCTTCAATTTCTGGATCACCTGATAAGACAGGCAGAATTCGCCCTGACAGAGTACGCACTCCGGCTTCATTTCCATTATCTTTTCCGCACACACCCGGGCAAGCTCATGAACTTCTTCGCTTGTTGCCTCCGGGTCTACGTTCGGAAACTGCATATCTACGATCTCGCCGTATTTTTTTGCAGCCTGCTTCTGCGGTACTCCCCATCTGGTGCTGGCATGGTTTGAAAAATTTATGAACATAGCTATAGTCCTTGTTGCCTCCTTCTATTTTTGATAAGCCTGTCTTCCTACATCAACGAACATTTTAAGTACACGATCCAAAGTTGCCTGATCTGCTCTGTCTGCTGTGCTGGACATATGGTTAATTTTGTTACGCTCCCTTTTTAAGAGTCTGTATAATAAAAGCAAATCCGCTACTTTTTCCTTATTTTTCCCATTAAATGAAAATGTCATTTCACCATAAGACTGACCGTTTACTTTTAATTCTGTACAATACTCATCCAAAAATAACTCCTTATACATAGGCTTTCTACCTAATTTCAGATGAGACGGATTTTTAAATTCATCTACTTTTTTTCTCTCTTGTTTTTTGGTCTTTTGATTATACTGTAACTCTACAATTCCACTCCATTTGAAGCAACAGAACAGAATTTCAACAATCAGGACATTAGCATCTTTTTCATGCTTTTTACCCAATCGGTTCTTATATGCTGTCATATCCACTTTTTCAGCATTCATTGTTACTAATTTACGTTTAACCCATTCCTGTGGTAATTTGGACTCTATATATGTAATCGCCTGCTGATAAAATTTCTTTTCATAGAACCATTCGACAATATCAATTCCCGTACAGCTGTCTTTCAGAAGATTTCCATAATCATTTTCAATCTGCTCCCAGAAAATACTAAGGAAATCCTGCCTGCTTCGATCTGAATCTTTTACCACTTTTCTTAAATTTTTAAGGAATTGATCAAATGCATTCATGTCACACAGCTGAATTGCTTCGGCAATATTCTTCATCACAACAATTTCTTTCGGTGCTTCCTCATGAATGCTTTCATAATAATCCATCAGCTGCTCCGCTCTTCCGTATCTTGTAAACTCATTGATACCGGATACAAACTGGAAAATCTGATAAGTATTTGTCTGATCAACAATTGGCTGGATATCATTATCTCGATTATAACTTATAGAATAAATTCCACTCGGTTCAATCCGCTCTTCTCCTGAAGTTTTCAGTAAAGAAATGACCGCATTGATCACCAGACTGATATAACGGAATCCCCCTTGAGTATCAATCCACAATTTTGGTTTATTATTTGTATCGTTTTCATTCCAAATAGAACGAATTGTATTAATAGTTTCTGAAATGGCAGGAGTCAGATTTTCTTCTGCAAGATCAATGATTTTCACATTGTCCAGACTCGTTATTCCCATTCGCTCTAAATAGAAATCCAATGCACTCATATTTCGCATCTCATCCTTATACATAAACTCAACGTTCTTTTTCGCTTCTTTCGTCGTAAGGATAATTAATTGATCCAAACTTCCCTCTCGTTCTCGTATCATTTTACTTGTTGGTTCCATTTGGCTATAATATTCTTCTCCAGCAACAGATCCTCCCGGATATCCAAACCGATGTCCCATCACACTCGGAATTTTGCCTACTGCTGATAACGTACTCATCGCCATTATCACTACATTCTTCTGCATCTTCCCATTCCTCTCTTTCTTTTGTCTTTCTGGTTTCTCATCTGTGATCCCCAGTTCTATAATCTTTTCAACCGTTCTTTTATCTTTCCGCAAGAATCATCTCGATCATCCGTTCCACTGCTTTCAGTCTCGTTACTTTTTCTTCCACGGAGTCGATTTGGACACCTTTTTCAATCACCTTCGGGCTTTGTGCCATGGCATCTGCATAACATAACCGCATTAGAATTTTATAATCTTCTACTGTCGGAATATAAATTCCTTTTTCCTTACACTTTTTCTGAACAAAATGGATCTTTTTTTCAACATTTTCCTTCGTAACAGGGATAATAAATGGATTTACTTTTCCATTTTTATCCTCTTTGATATTTTCCTTTAATTTAAAGGAAATAAAGTCATCATGATGTTCAATGTAAAAAAGAATTTTCTTCAGTTCGCTTCCTTCAATACCTGATTCCGGCAGTCTTTTTTCTGCAATTTTCCGGGACTCTTTTCCATGATTATAAAAAACTGTCTTTCCATTTTTCTGAAATGCTACAACTGGTTTTCCTATATCATGAAGTAGTGCTGCAACTCTCAGTTGCACTGCATCTTCATCTGATATGTTGCCACAGTCCACTCCCCCCACTGTTCTCACAGTATGTTCCAACAGGTTATAGCAATGATGGGGATTATTTTGTGCATAGTTTTTCATTGCTGCAAATTCATCTCCCAGCATTTCTTTTAATTCTTCACGGGATTTGTCTAGCAATAGTAAGACCTGTTTCGGCTCACTCCATCGAATCAGTTCTTCTCTTTCCACTCTTTTCCTTCCTTTCTGACCGGGGCGGAATTTCTGATCTTTTGATCTTTCTGTGCTTTTCGTAACACTCACGGTACTATCTTACCAGTTTTCCGCCTCCTTTCATAGTGATACTGCTAAATTATTTTTATTATTATTTATATTTTTAGTGCATTTTGTCTGTTATTTGATCTGTTCCACTTTTCCACTTCCATCGAAAGCTACTATATAACGTGTTGGAGCATCTCTCATAATTTTATCTACTTCTTCATTTATATCTTTTTCAACTTTTTCTCTCACATTGCCCATTGTTCCTGAAATATAAAATACAATTCCATCCCAGTCATCTTCAATCTGTAATTTTCCATCACTACAACGGACAACCGGTCCTAATATAGTATATCCATATATATGATAAGTCTTCCCACATTTGTCACTTTCTTCATCCTCGACCGTGTCATCCAGTTCAAAACGGATCAGCATATCGGTCACATTTTCCGTATACTCATTATATGACTCATTCACAAAATATTCAGCTGTATCTGAAAAAGTAATATTTGAAGCAGTTTCCCTTGAATAAAATTCAAGATTATTATCTGTCACATCTTCAGGACTTTTAATTGCCATCCAACTATGATCCAGTCTGTCTTCATATGGTTCTTCTCCCTTCAATATTTTTGTCAGTCCATCTTTGATTTCCTGCATGTCTTCCGCTGTAAGTTCTGAAGGGTCTGTTACATAATGCTCTGCGGTATCCGGTACTTTGACAGTGGTTTTTAATTTTTCCGGCTTGATTCCATTAACCATTCCCTCTGTAGTACACTCAATGATTATTTCATCTCCAATGTCAAGATCCTCGCAAGGACTTACCGTACACCAAAATGAAGCGTCATTTTGTTCGATTATAATTTCACTTTCCGTAGACAGATTCGGTGCTGTTCCCTCAAACTTCAATTCCAGATCTTTAAATATATCTACAGTTTTTACTTTTTTTAATCCTTTAACTGTAATTTTCTCTTTTTTACCTTTAAATTTAATCCCGACTTTTTTAGCTTTTTCATTGTCATATTTATATGTAACAGTAATTTTATCTCCATTGGACAATTCACTATATTTCGATAACTCTACTTGTACATCTATATACTGATAGATATCTGAAGGGTCTTCCATTTTTTTCATAATTCTGTCAGGCACTGCTTCTTCAATCTTCTTGCTAAGATCTAAAAAATAAACATTACCGTTTCCGACTCCGTCATAGCCGTCTATTTCAATTTTCCGACATTCATTTAAATCGATTACTTTCGGTCTTGTACCTGCAAAAATTACTAAAAGAATTAATAGTATTGCTCCAATTCCACCACCAATCATCACATATTTTTTCTTTCTTCTTCCTTTTTCTCCTGCTATTTTTTCTACAGGAGCTTCTTTTGGAATTCCTGCTCCACAATTCGGACAGAACATTGCTTCTTTTGGAACCTCTACTCCACATTTTTTACATTTTCCCATTTCTTTAGTCCTCCTTCAAATCTTTTCTTCATTCTTTAAGACGAATCACCATCCGCCCTGGTTTTCATTTTTTAAAAAAAGTTACAGAAAAGAAACTCTCTCCCATAACTTTTATTCCATCCGTTTCTCTATTTGCTGCTTTCCTGTAATTTTCTCTCTATCTTTTTCTCCTGGTATGATGTAGTCATAGACCAATAAGGTCATCCACATCATATTCTCTAATCTATATCCTGGTTGGTAAGAGGATTCTCCTCCATAATC
>QWCH01011903.1_pt1 | contig 24011 bp, 20 predicted proteins | sample 1972671 | NCBI WGS metagenome assembly QWCH01 (sample SAMN09866713, study PRJNA288562) | Human gut metagenome isolate term3_stool, whole genome shotgun sequencing... | isolation source: gut | host: Homo sapiens | place: USA: California
TAGAAATATTGAGTTGCTTGAGCCGTATGAGGGGAAACTCTCACGTACGGTTCTTAGGGGAGAAGGGGGCAGCAATGCCCTTGACTTACCCGATATACAAAAGCAGGGCGACTTCTTCGTCGATTCACCGATCATCCTGCTGGCGGCGATCATCTGGTACCTGAAAATCTACGAAGGAGGGAAGTACTGCACCTTTCCCCACGCCATCGAATTGTTGTGCAAACGCTACGAGGACATCTTCACGATCCTGACCTCATATCCCGAACTGGAAAATTACCTGTCGCCCTTTATGGATGCGTGGAAAGGCGGGGCGCAGGACCAGTTGCAGGGGCAGATCGCTTCGGCCAAGATACCCCTCTCGCGCATGATCTCCCCGCAGCTCTACTGGGTGATGACGGGCAACGACTTTACGCTGGACATCAACAACCCCGAAGACCCGAAGATCCTGTGCGTGGGCAACAATCCCGACCGGCAGAACATCTACTCGGCAGCGCTGGGCCTCTATAATTCGCGTATCGTGCGGCTCATCAACAAGAAAGGAAAACTCAAGTCGTCGATCATCATCGACGAGCTGCCCACGATCTATTTCCGGGGGTTAGACAACCTGATCGCCACGGCCCGCTCGAACAAGGTGGCCGTATGCCTGAGCTTTCAGGACTTCTCGCAGCTCGAACGCGACTACGGCCAGGAGGAGGCCAAGGTCATCGAGAATACCGTGGGCAACATCTTCGCAGGTCAGGTTTTGGGAGATACGGCCAAGACGTTGAGCGAGCGCTTCGGCAGGATCGTGCAGCTGCGGACCTCCAACTCGCTGAGCAACGACAACCTCACCACCTCGACCAATACGCAGCTCGACAGCCTGATTCCCGCCTCGAAGATCTCCAACCTCTCGCAAGGTATGTTCGTGGGTGCCGTGGCGGACAACTTCGACGAACGCATCGAGCAGAAGATCTTCCACGCCGAGATCGTCATCGACAGGGAGAAGCTCGCCGGAGAGACGGCGTCGTACGTTCCGATCCCGGAAATATCCTCGTTCCGCGATGCCGACGGCGTGGATCGTATGGAGGAGATCATCCGACGCAATTACGAAGAAGTAGGCGGATCGACAAGTCCGCCTTATTATTTGAGAAATGAATTTTGAGAATTCGAATGAATTTATATATTTAACAAATAGGAAATGATCTTCAAAAAACAGGATGGGAATCTCCCATCCTGTTTTTGTATGCTACTGAAATGTGCAGAATGTCCTCCAACTGCTATTTCAGGCAAGTTTTGCTTGTTCAATTCCTTGTCCAGCGTTCAAGAATTTTATCTGGATGTTTCGCATTGTACTCGTTGATAAGTTTATCCCATAACCCTGGATCTTCGGTGTATTTGATGCGTTGTTCAAATTCTTCATTCGGAACGGCATCTGCAGATTGCACATGTATTTTCCGTCCTGCATCGATCATTGCACAAACATTCCGCTGGATTAGATCCACCACGCCCGGCCGGAGATTAGCCATATGCTCATACAAGAAGTTGTCATCATCCATTAAATAAAGATGTTCCATATTTACTGTTTTACTGATTATTTTTTCTACATCGTAACTATATAGGCCACAATTTTTGTGCCTGTATGCAAAATCTGACATTTGACTGACAAATTGTCCGAGAACGATTTTCGACCCTCTTTAACTCTTTCTTCACGCCCAGAACGGCCCTGACGTGCCATCCGTCGGGATCGGTTTCAGGGCCTCTATATTTGCCGCTGTCGAAGTACAAATCACATATTATTAACTAAAAGACAGTATTATGGCAACAGAAGAAAATGTAAATCCGACCGAGGGTCAGGAACAGGAAAACGACTACCGGGAAACGCTTCTCGTGCGTGCAGCCTCTTGCGAAGAACCGTCCAGCGTTCTATCCGTTCCGGAGCAGCAATGCCGTAGCGGCTTTCATCCGAGGTTTCAAATCCCAGAAGGACAATCCGATCCAGTTCCAGTTTTTGAAAGTGCCCGTCTTTTCCGTCGGCAAGATCGTCACATCGCTGGGCAAGCTCGTCAGCAATCCGAAGAGCGAGGAGGGCTGGGAAACGTATAACAAGTACGTCGTGAACACGGCCGAACTGGAACAGGTGAAATACGACAAGGTTGAGATTCCACGTGCAGAGTTGCAAGAATTGGGCATCGACTTCGATGCGCTGCCGCAGCGCACGCAGCGGAGCCTGATGCTGGGGCTCCCGACCAGAGAGCTGTTTCCTGCGACGGTCCAGCTTTCGGACCACGGCACGACGACGGGTCTTTTCAACCTGAGTTTCTACCGGGATCATAACGATGAGTTGAAGTTCCGCCTCGATACGCCGCTTGTGCAGCCCGAATACGAACGCGAGGAGTATGCCTCGGAGATCACGCCCGACGACAAGGCACTTCTGGCTCGCGGCAAGACGCTGCAACACCTTGTCACGGTCCATAACAGCATCACGGGGGAAGCTGAGCGCTGCCACGTGGCCTTCAACCCTTCGACGAACCGCCTTGTGGCCGTTCCGCACCGCGATGTCAAGATCCCGGAGTTCGCCGAGGGACGTCGCATCGACGATGTGGGACAAAAAATCCTTCGCAGCGGCGGCTCGATCCCGCTGGAAGGATGCACGGCCTACGGCGATACGGAGAACACCTACAAGGGCATTCTGAACTACGACGTCTATCGGGGCCGCTATACGATCAGCGATCCGGTTTACGACAAGCCGTACGTCCCGAAGTACCTTCGTGACCAGCTTTCGGATGCCGATGTGAAGACGCTGCTTGCCGGCGGCCAGGTCTCGGCGGATCAGGTCAAGGATTCGTTCGGGGAGCCGATGAAGAACAAGGTTCTGTACGTGAATCCGCGCGACAACCGTACTTACAGCCGCTTTCTGTCGCGTCAGGAGCGCAGCGAGGCGGCCGAAGCATCCCATCAGGCCTCGCAGGGGGCCGATGAGTCGCAGCAGGGGCGGGGTCGGAAACGATAGCATACCGCTATGGAGATATATTCCGAGCCGTGGTTCCGGACAAGACTGGATTATTACCTTCGCGAACGCCATCCCCAGCTCCAGTACCGCGCACAACTTCTGGATCGTCGCAGCGCCGTGGCCGCCGACCTCTACCGTCGTACTTGTGACGCGGGCGGCAGTGCCGAGTGTGCGCTTCGCCTTGCTGACCGGAGTCTTTTCCGAGGTCTGCTGTTCTCGAAGTTCGATACGATCGACCTGATCCTCGCGAACGATTTCCCCGACATTCCGGAAGATCAGCGCCGCACTGTCGCCCGGGCCTTGCTGACGCCCTGCGAGCCGATCTTCGCCGGCTATGCTTTGGGCGACGACTTCGCCTCGCGTCCCGAGTTTCGGCAGCTGAAAGCCGAGCTGCGCCTCGGCATCCGGCAGTGGATCGACGACAACGGCCCTCCGGGCTATGAAGCCAAGCTCCGCCACCGTGTACGCACGCGGAAGATACGGGACGGCGAGCCGAGAAAAACGAACCGAAATAAATAACGACCCTTTAATCCTTTATTCCATATATGAAAAAAACATTTGTCGCGGCTTTGGCCGCCCTTGCGCTGGTCTCCTGCTCGAAGGAGGAGACCGTGACTTACGGTACGAACGGTGAGCCGCTGGACGGCGCTGCCGTGTGCCTCACATTTACCGATGCCCCGGCCTCGCGCGCATCCCTGAACTCGACTGCCGCCGCCGAAACGTGGGAGAAGAGCCTCACGTCGCTGACGGTTTACGTTTTCAACTCCCAAGGCAACCTCGTTGCGCAGCGTTCGTTCACCTCCGAGGAACTCGTCGACAAGTCGGCGACCTTCGCGCTGCCGCATTCGGCAGCGGGTACGACGTGCGACTTCTACGCCGTTGCGAACCTTTCGCTCACGGGTGTTACGACCAAATCGGCCTTGCTCTCGAAGGTCGAAGCCTCCGCTGCGGACTATAACGGCACCTTCGCGGAGGTCTCGACCAAGGCCAAGCGTGCGGGCGGCTTCGTGATGTCGGCCTCTGCGAGCAAATCCATCGCCGAGGGTTCGACGACCGACGTTGCGATGGCGCTCCGCCGTACGGTGGCCAAGCTCTCCGTGCAGACCACGATCGATGCGGCCTTCGCGGAGAAATATTCGGGAACGATCACCGTCACGGGCGTCAAGCTCTCGAAAGCGGCGAGCCAGTCGCCTGTCATCGCGCCCGCAACTCCTTCGCCCGGCGCGATGAGCTATACCCATACGCAGACCGCCACCGCCGCAGCGGGCAGATACGACAACCTGTTCTACGTCTTCGAAAACGGCGCTCTTGCCGAGGGCAACCGTGTACAGTTGGAGATCACGGCGAGCTACGACGCCGACGGCAGCACCTCGACGACCTCCGACCGTACGGAAATCGTCTATACGGTACCTGTCACGGGCAAGGCAGGCGGAGCGATCGTGCGTAACGGCTACTACCGCATCGAAGCTGCGATCACGGGTCTGGTAGGCTCGGAGGTGGGCCTTACGATCACGGTCGCCGACTGGGAGTCTCCGGTAACGCAGCAGATCGATCTGGGAGCCTGAGAAACCTTTTCCCGACAGTCTGTCGCCCGCAAGGGCGGCAGACTGTTCTAAAAAACCGATTCCTATGTTCAGAACAATCTCTCTTCCGCTTTTTTATCTGCTGCTGTGCTCGTGCAGCCGGGAAGTGACTATGCCGGTCGATAGCGCAGCCTCGGAACGTCCGGTCACGGCCGAACTGCGTATTACGACCGAAGATATGCTTCGCCTTGCGACCCGCGCGACGGACGAGGAGGCGATCCGCGACATCAACCTCTACCTGTTCGGCCGCAGCAACGGCCAAAGCCTGCATTTTTACTCCCGTTCGGCGCTGGTGCGGTTCGTACACGATCAAGTGGCAGGAGGAGTATGCGACGCTTCCCATGTCGGCCGTGACGACTGTTGCGATCGCGCCCGATAAAGGGACCGTTACGCTTCCTACATTGAGCGTGCGGCGCACCGTGGCCAAGATCGCCTACAACATCCGCGTAGCGGATAAGGTCCCCGACCTCGAATTATATTCCGTGCAACTGTTCTCGATACCCGTGCGGACAGGGCTTTTCGCAGCGGCCGCGTCAGCTTCGACCTCGGAGAAGGATTTCACCGATGCTCCGCTCGTGGAGCTTCCCGACGCTGCGCGGCGCAGCTGTTCAGGCGTGCAATACCTCTTCGAGAACCCGCAGGGCACGGTACCCTCGATTACGGACCAGCGGGACAAAAACGCCGACAACGCCCCTGCGTACGCTTCGTACCTGATGATCCGCGCCGCGCGCGGCAACAGGACTCTCTATTATCGGGTATATCTGGGACGGAATAACACGACGGACTTCAACGTAGGGCGTAATACGTCCCATACGCTCGACATCACGATCTCGGGCGACAATGAGGTGGACATCCGTGTACTCGGTTATACGTTGAGCGTGACCGACGATTTCGAGAGCAACCGCATCGGCAGTTATTGCGTACTTCCGTTCAACGCTTCGCTTTACGTGAATATCGAACGTACGAAGAGCGAGCCGACACTCACGGGCGCGTTGGAGCTGCTGACCCCGACCGACGGGACCCTCCTCGTCGATTACGAGGAGTGCGCTTCCCGCCTCGACCTTCCGATCAATCGCCAGCAGGGATCGAATTACTACGAAGTCATCTACTATCCAGAGCCCCTTGTTACGGCGGCTCATGCACAGCTCGCCTATGAGGTGCGCGTGCGCGACAGCTACGGATACGAGAGCCGCCGCCGCTTCGAACACCGCTTCGCCAATGCGCTCTACGTCGCGCCACCCACCGGCGGGACGGTAACGGCGGCCAGGGCACTGCATGTGGAAAAGCCTACCGGCGGGACACTGCGTGCCGCCTGCTACGAGCAGGGGTGCACCCTCACGGCGAAAGCCGCTGCGGGCTACCGCTTCGCGGGATGGTATGCCGACGAAGGGCATAGCGAACTGCTTTGCGGAACCGAAACGTATTCCTTCGTCCCCGAAACATACCGAACGTGGATTTACCCGTATTTCGAGGCCTCCAAGATCCATATTATCACGGACATCTACAAGGTAAGTCTGGAATGCGACGCTCCATACGAAGTGGATCAGGACGAGGAGTCGTTCATCGTACCTGCGGGCAGCCGCTGCACGCTGCGCGTCAACTACGAGCTGCCGCTCTTCCGAGGCTGGTACGATCAGACCGGGGGCCAGAACGTGCTGCTCGGCACGGCCCGAAGCATTACGTTCACAGCCACCGAAAAACGAGCCGTGATGCCGGGCTACCTCTCAGCGACGAACCTCAGCGCTGCGGGTACGGCCAACAGCTACATCGCTGCGGCCCACAATGCGGGTTATCGTTTCAACTCCCGGGTGCAGGGGAACGGCCGCGCGACGACGGGCCTGACGCCCGCGACGCTTTCGGGCACGACGGCCCGTGTGCTGTGGGAGAGCGGTGGGACGCGGGGCGGAGTCGTCGCCGAGGTGGAGCATACGGGCAGTACGATCTGCTTCCGTACGGGTCCGAACTACGGCAATGCCCTTATCGGGCTGTTCGACGCTGCGGGACGCTGCGTCTGGTCGTGGCATATCTGGCATACGAACTACGATCCTTGGGCCACGGCCCAGACCTGCGCTTCGGGATATACGTTCATGGATCGCAATCTCGGAGCGCTCACAACGAGCGTCAGCGATCCTTCGCTGCGAGGACTTTACTACCAGTGGGGACGCCCCGCCCCCTTTCTTCATCCCTCCTCCGTGACGAGCACGGTACCAGCTGCGTTTATCTCCGCTGCGGGATACGAGTACTATGTCCATGATCCGCTGCTCGACGGCGGCTCTGTGTCGATGACCCCAGCGCGGGCTTTGGCGGAACCCTGGGCCTACTGGTCGGGGCTGTATGCAGGCGACAGCAATGACATCAACGACTGGGTGACGCCTCAGAACCTCAATCTGTGGGGCAATGCCAGCCGTTCGGGGAGTTATTCGACGTCGAGTTCCAAGTCGATTTACGACCCCTGTCCTCCGGGGTGGCGGGTTCCGGCTCCTGCGGCTTTCGAGCAGGCTTCTTTCAGCCGTACCGGCACCTCGCGGAACAATGTTTACTACCTCCGCAGCCGCACCGGCACCTCCGTAACCTATCCTATGGGCGGTTACTTTACGGGTCACGCTTTCCGCGACAACGGCACACGGGTCGACGTCTGGACGAACGCTCCGGCTCAGCTGAACGGACGCTGCCTCTCCACGAGTACGGCGTTCACGAATAACCACGACACCTAATTTTCAAATTACCATGACACGACTACTCATTCTTCTCTCACTGCTGGCCTCCGGCATCGGCTGGGGTTGTGCCACCGATCTCGCGGCGACGGCTACGCCTCCGACCCGCTCCGTGAAGGTCGAGCTACAGTTGTCGCCTGATCCTGCGGAGCGGATCACCCGCGCGGCGGACGAGGAGGCGATCCGCGACATCAACCTCTACCTGTTCGGCCGCAGCAACGGCCAGAGCTTGCATTTTTACTTCCGTTCGGCGCTGGTGCGGTTCGAGTGCCTGCCCGGGGAGTACGATCTCTACGTCGCCGCCAACCTGGGTGCGGACCTGGGCGAGCGGAGTGCGCAGCAGCTCCTCGACTATACGATCGGGCGGCAGGAGGAGTATGCGACGCTTCCCATGTCGGCCGTCATGACCGTTGCGATCGCGCCCGACAAAGAGAACAACACCGTTACGTTACCTCCATTGAGCGTGCGGCGTACCGTGGCCAAGATCGCCTACAACATCCGCGTGGCGGATAAGGTCCCCGACCTCGAACTGCGCTCCGTACGCCTGTGTTCCGTCCCCGGACGTACGACGCTCTTCACGCCTGCGAGTGCCCCTTCGACCTCGGAGAAGGATTTCACCGATGCTCCGCTCGTGGAGCTTCCCGACGCCGCGCGGCGCAGCTGTTCGGGCGTGCAATACCTCTTCGAGAACCCGCAGGGCACGGTACCCTCGATTACGGACCAGCAGGACAAAAACGCCGACAACGCCCCTTCGTGCGCTTCGTACCTGATGATCCGCGCCACACGGGGCAGCCGCATCCTCGACTACCGCGTTTACTTGGGTGAGAACAGTACGACGGACTTCAACGTAGGGCGTAATACGTCCCATACGCTCGACATCACGATCTCGGGCGACAATGAGGTGGACACCCGTGTACACGGCTATACGCTGAGTGTGACCGACGATTTCGAGAGCAACCGCATCGGCGACTACTGCGTCTCTTCCGGCGGTTTGCTCTGCATCGACATCCGACGCACGGATTCCACCCCGACGTTGGAGGCCGAGATGGAGGTCCTTACCACGACCGACAGCCCTCTGGCCGTCGGATCGGACCTCTGTCAGCCGAACGTACCCCTCCCGCTCCGCTTTTACAATCCCCGTGGCCGCAACTACTTTCCTATGAGCTTCTCTTCGTCGCCCATTACCGAGGCCAAGGCGCGTTTCGAATACGAGGTGCGCGTGCGTGACAGCTACGGCTATGAAAGCCGCTGCCGTTTCGAGCATACGCTTGCCAATACGCTTTCGATCCTGCTCTCCGACGGCGGCACAGTCTCGGTTGCAGGGGCATTGTCTTTGCAAAATACGGATGACGGGACGCTGCGTGCCGCCTGCTACGAGCGAGGATGCACCCTCACGGCAACAGCCGACGCGGGTTATCGTTTCGCGGGATGGTACGCCGACGAAGGGCATCGCGAACTGCTCTGCGCGACCGAGACGTATTCTTACGTGCCTAAGACGCATACCGTATCGTTATATCCTCTTTTCGTAACCGAGAAAGTACATATCCTGACGGACATCTACACCGTACGCTTCGAGTGCGACGCGCCCGTCGAGGTGGATCAGGACGAGGAGTCGTTCATCGTGCCTGCGGGCAGCCGTTGCACGCTGCGCACTATGGAGCCGGCATTGCTCACAGGATGGTACGATGCCTTCGACAAAAGCCGCCGGCAGCTTATCACCGCCGATAAGACCTATTCCTTCGTCGCCACCGAGGAGCGGATCATCGCGCCCGACTACACCGAAGGTACCGACCTGAGTGCCGCAGGTACGGCCAACAGCTACATCGCGCCCCGCATGCAGGAGATATATCTGTTCGATGCAACGGTGCAGGGCAGCGGACGAGCGACCACGGGCATCACGCCGCAGAAACTCGAAGGGACATCCGCCCGCCTTATCTGGCAGACGGGAACGGCGGAGCGGGCTGTCGTATGCGATGTGGGCTACAACGGCCGCCGCATCAGCTTCCGCACGGGTACGGCCATCGGAGGCAACGCCCTTATCGGGCTGTTCGACAAGGACGGCGACTGCATCTGGTCGTGGCATATCTGGGCGACGAACGGCGCTCTGACCACCCACGTCTATCCTTCGGGATATGTGTTTATGGACCGTAATCTGGGGGCTGAGAACCTCGATCCGGGGGATCCGGCCAGCCGAGGCCTTTACTACCAATGGGGCCGCAAGGATCCTTTCCCGTACGATCTCGAAGCGTTCGACTATGGCGAAGGGTTCGCCTTCGGGACATACTACGGTGAAGATTCTTCGACGGCGACCGTGACGTGGGCTGCGGCACATCCCGCGACTCTTCTGGGGCGTGCCGCAGACCCTTCGGATCCGGCGCAGCGTCTCAGCTCGTGGCTGGGGCAACCTTCGCCGAACCTCTGGGGCAACGCCTCCACGGGCGGCCGTCCCACGACTGCGGGCGCGAAGTCCATCTACGACCCCTGCCCTCCGGGCTGGCGCGTGCCGCCGCCCGAGGCGTGGACGCTCGAACAGACGACTGTTTCCAGCACTATCGAAGGCGGATGCTACCTCTATACCGGCAGCGTATGGCCGTACTATCCCTATGCGGGGCTGCTGCATGTCATGCCTACCGGCAAGGAGATGTACGTCGGCGTCGGGATACGGACACAACTCTGGACGAATGCCCCGGGGAGTCCTGCCTCCGATCCGTCGCGTGTGGATGCGACGACGGCCGTGAGCTTCGGCGTCCTGCCGCCCGAGGTCTTGCAGCTCTACCGTCAGAATCATCAGGCCGCAGCCTATCCTGTGAGGTGCGTAAAAGAATAACCGATTATGCAAACGAAAACGATCATCCGCTGTGCGGTGCTTCTGATGTGCCTCGCAGCCATACACCACCGTGCCGCCGCACAGTTCTTCGGCGTCAGGGTGAACGCCCTGGCGGCGCTGACGGGCACGGTCGTCGTGGGTGCCGAGGCGGCGCTGACGGACAACTGGACCGTCGAAACCTCCGCCTACTGGAATCCGATCCGCACGGAGCGCCTCACGACGCAGGTCGGGGCCGTACAGCTCGGCGTCCGACACTGGTTCTACGAAGATTTCGTCGGGCACTTTCTGGGGCTGCACGCCTCCTGGGTCGATTACCGCATCGGCAACCGTCGCCGCACCTACGACGGGCGGGCCTACGGCATCGGTGTAAGCTACGGCTATGCGTGGATACTCTCGAAGCGCTGGAACCTCGTCGTGGAGGCCGGTGCGGGGCTTTATCGCACGCGCGACACGCGCCGCGATCCGGTCACGAGCGACTGGGGTGACCGCTATATCCGCCACGCGCGGCGCTGGACGCTCGCACCGTCGAAGCTGGAAGTCTCCTTCAACTACCTGTTCTGATATGCGATTCCGTAACATTTTATCCCTGATCGCCGCCCTGACGGCCGCAGGCGTGCCTGCGGGCTGCTCGACGACCGCACGGCTGACGCGCCGGCAGGCCACGGCACACCTGGCGCAACTCTCACGTACAGAACGCCAGTCCAAAGTCCGGGACGACCGCCCGCAGGTCGTGCGCGTGGAACGCGACAGCAGCGACTACTACCTTGTCCCCGTCGAACGGGACGGGCAGGGCGAAGCCCTCGGCACGGTTCCGATCGAGGAGGTCGTCGTTGTGGCCCGTGTCCGTTCGATCCCCGAACGCCGGGGGCGTGTGACGCTCGACTTCAACGTGGAGCTGCCCAAAGAGCTGCTGGGGCGCAGCCGCAGCGTGGTCATCACGCCCTTCCTGCACCGGCAGGACGAACAGATCCCGCTCGACGACATCATCATACGCGGTGCGCTGTTCGACCGCGTGCAGCAGCGCGACTACTGGCAGTATACTACCTACCTGGGACGCTTCCGCCCCGACAGCGTACAGGCCGAGCGGGCTTTCCTGCGATTCGTGAAATATCCCTATGCGCAGGATGCACGGCTCGATTCGCTTATCGAGAACCGAACTTCGATCAGCTACTATTATTCGCAGGAAGTACCTGCGGAGGAGACCTCCCGCAAGATGCTCATCACGCTGCGGGGCCGCGTCGAGGGGCTCGACGACAGCGCCTATACGCTGCCGCCGTCCGATACGCTGACCTATACCGTATCGTCGCTGCTGTCGTTTCTGGATACCCTGCCCCGGTACCGTATCCGCGTCATCGACAAATACGTGACCGTCGACGACCGTTACAGCCTGAGCTTCCTTACGGGCGACGCACGGCTCGTGGATACGCTGGGCGACAACGCACGGGAGCTGGCACGCATCGCCGCGCTTATGGAACGGATCGTCACGCAGCGGGAGTTCCATGTCGACAGCATCGTCCTTACGGCTTCGGCCTCGCCCGAAGGCCGCCGTGCGCTCAACGAGCGGCTGTCGCAGGCGCGTGCCGAGGCGCTGCGCAGCTACCTCGCGGGATGCTTCGGCCGGCGTGCGGACCGCCTGCTTACGGTACGCAGCGCGGGCGAGCTGTGGCCGGAGCTGACAGCCCGCATCTCCCGTGACGGCCGCCTCGCGCACCGCGACGAGATTCTCGGCATCATCCGCCGCATCGGAGATCCCGACCGGCGCGAGGAGGAGATTCGCCGCCGCTACCCGGCCGAATACACTGCTCTCGCTGGGACAAGACAGGGAGGCGCTGCGCATCCTCGAAGCACTTCCCGCGACAGCCATAAGCGAGTATCTTCGAGCGATCGCCTGCTCGCGGCTGGGCCGCAAGGCCGAGGGACGGCGACACTTCCTCGAAGCCTGCCGCCGCGACGAGCGCATGGAGTACCGTGCGGCGCTCGACCCCGAAATCGATGAACTCTTAAAAGATTGATACCATGACGACAAATCATCTGCGCCGCATCTTCGCGGCGATGCTTCTTCTGTTTGCACTTTGCGGCCTCGGCGCCTGCACGCTCCACGAGGTCGAAGAGATCGAGGTGATCCGCGCACCCGAAGGCGACGGCACGATCGTCGTACCCGACTGGGACGACACAAAACGATAACGGATGGGAAGCTCCGATATTACGAACGTCTATGCCGCCCTCGATCGTACTCATACGGTCGTCGCGCTGGAGAGATCCCGACGGGGCGACGAGGGTTTCAGAACCTTCTACGACGAGTTCGCGGATTATGCGGCCGACAAGGGATATATCCCGTATCTTCTGCTGTTGAACTTTCACGTCGACGACGGCTCGCGGCTGCCGCCGATCGAAGCCAAAGAACGCGGCTACCGGCTGGCGCACCCGCGCTGAAGCAGCCCGGAGCACCTTACAGGGCCGTGGAAACGGAGGGCGGCGTAGCTCTTTTCCGCTGCGGAGAACGTGGCGACGAGGCGGCCCGCAGCTTCTTCGCCTTCCTCACCGCACATCCCGACAGCAGAGGACTCACCTGCGGGGTCGAAACTTTGCGCATATACGATGTGGAACTCTCCGAGGAGCAATACTCCTCGGAGGCGTGCCTGCCGTATTTCGACCACGAGCAGATGCGCTTCGTGCCGCGCCACAGCGGACGGTGCGACAGCGTGCTGCAACGGGGCTGCTGCCTCAAAGAGTACGACATGCGGGCCGGGGCTGCGAAGCTCGCGGCCGCTCCGGACTCCGGAACCGAGGCATCGTCCGAGGCGTTGCGGCGCCTGCTGACGATCGTAACGCTCCGCCATATCGCACGCAACGGCTACGAACCTTTCTGCTGGGGAGGCTCCGACTTTCCGGGGTACGACTTCCCGTTCGCGGATCGGTTCAAGAACGCCGATCGGGAATCTGCAGCGGCCATGACGGACGACAGCCGCACGACGGCGGCCGACATCCTGCGCACCTGCTTCGGCATCGATCCGGCAAGGGAGGAGCCGCCGTGTCCGCTGCCGAGCGGCGACATTCGCTTTTACAGGGATTTTCTCTCTATCGACCTGCTGTTCCGACCCGAGAGGCTGTTGGAGCGCTACGAACGCGACAGAGACAGGAGGGAGATGCCTTGTCACATTCTCAAACACTAATGCAATGAAGATGGAGATATTGGAGAAAATCAATTTTCGGCAGACGAGGTACATGCTTCCGGCCATACTCTATATTCCGCTGCCGGGAGGACCGTATTTCATTTTCGACCTGTTTCATACCGAAACGGCGGAGATACCGGACAAGATGCTCCAGACGACGGAATTCCTGAATCCGGAACTGCCGGAAGCGCAGATCGGGGACGACGGCATAGGCAGCAAATACGAGAATATGGTCAAGTCGTGGGGCGAAATACGGGATTACTCCTCTGTGGACAACATCGAGAGGGACAAGCCGGACGGCAACGAGGAGGAGTATGAATCGCAATACATGCAAGACGACATCGTCCGGTTCTACGGCACGGACGGGATGGAGGGACTGTACGTGCCCAACAGCCAGTTTCGGGAGACGAGCAAGGATGTAGCGAGCGGCGCCATGTCAGGCAATATGAACCTGAGCACCTGCGGCTACGGCAGCGACAGCCTCGCCCAATGGGAAATACAGGCGATGCCGAATGCCTGCCAGAAGACGAGCGACGCCATCAGCAAGGCTATCAAGAAAAACAAGGTGAAGCTGAAATACGGGACATTCGTATATCTGGTAAACAGCAATCAGAAACGACAGCAAAGGCTATGATCGAGACGGACAGAATATATCACATGGACTGCCTGGAGGGAATGAGCCTGATGGCAGACGGCAGCGTCGATGCGATAATTACCGACCTGCCCTATGGGGTGCTGAACCGCAAAAACAAGGCAGCCGAATGGGACAGACGGATTCCGTTCGCCCCCTTGTGGGAGCAATACAGGAGAATCACGAAGCCGGACAGCCCCATCATCCTGTTCGCACAAGGGATGTTCACCGCAGAACTGATCCGCTCGCAACCCGACTTGTGGAAATACAACCTCGTGTGGATGAAAGACCGTGTAAGCGGGCACTTGAACGCCAACCGTATGCCGCTGCGTCAGCATGAGGACATCGTAGTGTTCTATAAGAAGTTGCCGGTCTATCACCCGCAGATGAGTTATAAACCGGGACAGAAAAATCATCCCCGAGGCATGTTCAAAAGGACGACCAACCACTGTTATGGCGCAATGAAGCCTACACGGTCTCATATCTCCGACTGGAAATATCCGACTTCCATAGTCTGCATTCCAAGGGAGTTCAAAACGGGATGTTTCTATCATCCCACACAAAAGCCGGTCAAGCTGATCGAATATCTGATAAAGACTTATACCGATGAAGGAGACACCGTATTGGATAACTGTATCGGTTCGGGAACGACCGCCGTGGCGGCTATTCGCACGGGACGACATTACATCGGTTTCGAGATCGACCGGACCTATTGCGAGATTGCCGAGAGGCGGATTCGGGAAGAGATAAAAAATGGGAACCAAACGAAATGAAGGAAAAAGAAATAAACGAACCCAATAGCACAGACATGAACAGGAAAGGAATAGTAACGGCATTTCTTCTGGCGGCGGGACTGCTGGCCGGGCGCGAGGCGCAGGCGCAGCGCACCTACGAAGAGATGGAACAACTGACGGTAAACGAACGGGTGACGATGGTCGTCACGGTCTCGGAGCCCGTGCGTCCGGCGGACATTTCCACGGACAAGGAGAGCCTGCCGAGGGAACGGAAGGCATACAACAACTCTGCGGTCTCGATGTCCACCGCCGAAATGACGCGCTACGCCCGACGTATCGGGAACTCGCCCGCGAAGATCCGCAACGTGGTCGTCGTGAAGAAAGCGACTTTTCCCAACGACAAGATACCGACTATCGAGATGACGGAACGACGGAGCTGCAGCCGCAACATCAGCCTGAACATCGACTACGAAGACGTGCTGTCGGCCGATTCGTTCAACGCTAATTCACCGGAGGAGGAATGACGATGGAACAAGAACAAGATCAGGAACAGACGCAGGCTGCGTTGTACGTCGCCGTGGATGACGGCAACAAGATCGTAGCTATGGAGCGATCCCGTCGCGGCGACGAAGGATTCCGCGCCCTGCTCGACGAATTTACGGACTACGCCGCCAATCGCGGGGAGATTCCCTCGGTGCTGTTTTTCGACATACGCACGACCGATGCCGCGCTGCTGCCCCGCATCGAAGCGGCGGAGCACAGCTACCTGCTGGATCCCTCCACGGCCACCGAGAAGCTGGACATCCGTCACGCCGTAACGCTGAAAGACCTTCTCTACTGTTGCAAGTACGGCCTCGACCCTCTCGCGGAGGGCAACTGCAGCAACATGCTCTCGACAAAGGCCGACTATCGGCAGTTCCGCAACGAGGGGCTGCCACCGGTCGCCCGTGAGGACCTGCGGCGCTGCCGTGCCGTGGAGACCGAGCGGGGTACGGTGCTCTTCACGCAGGAACCGGACGGTCGGGAGGCCTGCGAACGCTACATGCAGCATCACGCCGATTGTTTCTTCGACCCCGATCTGGGGGTTGAAACCCTGCGCGTGTACGAGGTGGAGGTCGATCCCGACGGCTTCTGGGACAAGGTGAATCCGCAGGTGCTTCCCACGGTAGGCGGTATGATGTGGGTGCCGGAGCATCCTTTCGTCGATGCCGAGGTTCTGCGTCGCGGATATTGCCTCAAAGAGTACGACATGCGGGCTACGGCCGACAACTTCTGGGCCTTCGCAGATCCGCAGCACGGGGAGAATCTGTATGTCTCCAACGGCATACGCGATCTTACGGGGTTGCAGATCATCATGCAGCGCGGCTACGGGTATCTTATGCAGAATGCCGAAAGGTATTGGAACAGGGAGTTCGTCTTCCGCAGCGGATTCGACAACATCGAACGCAAGTACGCCTCCGACCTCTCGGACGAGGGGCGGGCGGCCAAGCGCGAGGAGCAGTACAATCTGGCCGCCTACATCCTCGACCGGAAGTTCCCGATACGACGTCGGCCTTCGTCCGAGATACCTCCCATGCAGGCCGAAGGAATCCGCACCTTCCGGAATTTCGACGCCATAAATCTGCTCTTCCGCCCCGACAAGCTGCTCGAAGCATATCAGAGGCGGCGCGACGAGCCGGTACGAGGCGCGGAATTTCATCTGAAACGACATTGAAAACCTATGACACGACCTCAGAAAGACGGATTCGAGTTCTATTTTGCGCTCGACACCCACTGCAAAGTACGGGACTACGCCATTCGAAACGATACGGGCGAAGGGTTCGAGCAGTTTATCCAACGCAATGTCGAAGGACAGCGCTCGGGAGGAAACTATCCCGACTACTGGCTCTTTCAATACACGATTCCGGACGACGTGCTCCTCCGGATCCGCCAGCAGGAGCGGCTCATCGGCCCCGATTTCCTGCAAAACAGCCTGCCGATCCTGCTCGAAGAGGGTGTGGCGCCGCAGCGCATCGTGCGCCTGCGCGATGCCGCCTTTTGCTGGCAGATGAATATTCCCTACCTCTCGCCCGAGGCGGAGTTGGAACGGCTCCGGAGAAGTACGCCGATCTGTTCCGGCTCGACCGTGACGATAAAGACAAGGGACGATATGCCTTCGACGAGATTCCGCCCGAAACATTCGCCCCGAAAGCATTGCTAGCGTACGGCATACGGACCGACACGTTCGATCTGGCGCCGACGGTGCGGAATTATGAGAAGCTGATCGACGACGTTCCGCACACCCCGCATTACAGCAGCTACAGTTTCGACATCGCCGTTTTACAGACGATGCAGCAGAACGGAATGGGCGGAGGAATGAAGTACGGGATTATGAACGGTCTTTTCCCGAGTGCCGAAGCATTCGAGACGCTGGCACGCGAATACGGAACATCATCGGAAGGTTCGGCGGCGCAGAGGCAGTTGCAGGAACGAACCCGACGGCTGGCCGCTGAGATATTGAAAAAGAACTATCCCTTAAGACGGGGCATGCAACCGCATCGGAACAAGTACGACGACATCTCGGACCTGCATGTTCCCTCCGTGCCGTCGAATCGGATACACGGTGTAAAACGGCGGTAAGAGATCAGCGGTTTCGCTTCGTCCGATAAATTCGAAAATACCCGAAAAGCCGAGTAGAGGTTTTTCGGGTGTTTTTATTGATTCAGAAAATCGATATTACGAGAAATAATATAGCGCACCACACATAATCGTGTCCATATCCTTATTCTGTTTTTACAGACGATTTCGATAAAGAGATAATTTTTCCGCTTCGGGATACGCCTTCGATAGAGATGTCATAATCGGCGGGAGTATCGGAGGTATAAAACTCGACAGTAGCCTGCCCCAGGTCGTCGAGTTTGACGACAGGATTCCAGTAAAGCGTCGTGCGATAGTCGGGCGTGTTGGTTCTACGTTTCTCTTCGGTGTCGTATGTCGGAGCGTAGAACTCCGCAGGGGTTTGATAACCCAAAGGCGTCACTACGCTTACGTCCGGCGACGGTGCAGCGGCATACGCTTCGGCCAGCGCTTTTCCTTTCTTCATGGTAATGGCGATGATGCCGCCTTTGAGGTTCGTTCCCCAATAGGTCGTCTGGTTACGGTCGATCAGGTCGATACGTGCCACCTGTTCGATCGGATAATACAAACAATCGGGGACATTATCCAAATTATCTTGATAATCGACTTGTCGTTTAGCTTTTGCAAGTTCTCTTTCCAAATTAGTACTTGAATAATCTCTTCCTGTCATATCTACCCAACTATTGACAGTTGGAATTGGCTGGTAGTGTATTGTTCGTTTATCGTTCTTATCCATTCTTCCTGAACCCCAATTCGTACTTTCTCCGACAACATCTTCTGTTTTATTTAACATACCGACCGTTTCCTCTAACCGACCGTCGACCATAAAGGCCGGTTTGTGGCCACGGTATAGTACCCTTCGTCCCATGACCTGCATTCCGGGCATCTTCTCGATGAAGTCGAGGATCGTCCCGGCGCTGACCTCCTTGATCTGCTCGGCGTTCCACGACCGTGCGGCCAGACGGTGTTCCGGCGCGTTTTCGTCGATGCCGTCGTCCCAGGGTTTGGCCGTCACGACCACGGTGTCGATGACGATATTCCGCATGTCCGCCGTGCCGCGCTGCTCGATATACCTCCGCGCCTGCGCCACGTAGGTCGGATCGGGCTGCCGCAGGCGCGGCAGCGTGCGGTACTCGGGAAACGAATCGGGAGTGATGAGAATCCGCGCGTCGGTGATCGTCCGCCCTCGGACGGTGGGCCGCAGCACGAAGGTCGTGCTGTCGGGGAAGTCGAAGCCGTTGAGTGCGAACGACCCGTCCTCGGCGATGGGAGCCGAGGTGGCGTAGCCGCTCCGGGGTACCAGCAGCCGCATCGTGTAGCGGTCGAGCTTCTTCTTTTTGGAGAACATGGCCGTGCGCTCGATGCGTCCCGCGATCTCCTGTCCCGCCTCCAACGGGTAGTAGGGCTCCTCGTATTCGTTGCGCAGGAGCTTCGGCACGTCGTACCTGCGCCAGCCCTGCGTAAGCAGCAGTTCGTCAAGCCCCTCGTCGCCCTGCGCGTTGTCGGGCGCGAAGTACCAGTCGGGATCTTCGATCACTCCGCGCAGCTCGGAGGAGAGCATCAGCGTGGAGTAGATGCCTGCCGCCGCTACGGGAGCCGCCGCCTTGCGGTCGGTGACGGCGACGGCGAAGTCGCCCTGTGCGGGTCGGCGTTTGGTGTCGCGCACCTCGAAATGCAGCGTTACCTTCGAACGCTGCCGCAGCGTGCCCTCCTGCCGCATCGTCACCTCGGCCTCGTCGTCGCGGCGGTTGAAGACCAGCCGCTCGGAGTAGGCTTCGCCCGTAGGGCTGAGCAGTAGGATCTGGTAGAGGCCGCCCGGCAGTTCATCGCGCAGGAAGGTGAGCGAGGCGTGCTGCGGGTTCCACTCCTTGTAGTAGCATTGCGTGCCGCAGCGGTGGACGAGGAGCTTCAATCCCTGCGGCCGCCACTTTTTAGCCGAACGGACGGATACGACGAAGGAGGTGTCGTTGGGCTCGACGCGCAGGACGAAGGTGAGGTCGTTGGCTTCGGGCAGGTCGAAGCGCCGCGCCTTGCCGCCCGATGTCTGGACGCATTCGGCCGTGTAGCGCCGGCCGGGCCGCGGCGTGAACTCGAACGACCCCATGCCGGCGTGGCGCGAGGCGAAACGCGCGACGGTGCGGCCACGGTCGTCGCGCACGGTTCCCGTCACCTGCCGCGAAAGTCCGTCCCTGCCCAGTGCCTTGAACCCCACGCGGCAGGGCTGTCCGTCGATGAGGTAGCCGCCTTCGGGGAAGAAGGCCACGTCGAAGGGGCCCGCCGCCGTGCGGCGCCGTCGTTTTTCGGGTTGTCGGTAGGGATTGACCGAAAGGGGTTTCGAAAAGAGATAGTCGCCGCCGAGGTTGCGCATGTAGAGCGTGTAGGCGCACAGCACGTATTCGTCCTGCGCGAGCGTCGCGGGCAGGGGCAGGTAGCCGGCATAGACGCCGCCGCGTTGCAGAATCTTGATGCGGCGCACGAGCAGGTTGTCCGTCGTGCGAAGCTCCACGTAGACGTAGCGGCTCGCCGTGAGCGGTTCGAGCGTCGCGGCGTCGACGCAGTGCGCATAAAATATTTGCATCGTTTGTTGAAATTTTATATCTTCGAATACCAACTAATAAAACTGCTTTATTATGAAAACACTAAAACTTAAAAAAGACGTGGTGTCCCGTCTTGACAGAGAGCAGAGTGCAATGGTTAAAGGTGGTGCAGATACTACAGTTATCCAGCAAACAAAAGTTTGTGCCTTAACGAAACAATGTGAAACGGCTCGTTGTGTTTCGGCTACGGGGTGTGAATCGGATAATGTTACAGCCTGTGTAGAAGTAAGCAAAAATGGCTGTATGATTTCACAAGGAGGAAGTTGTATTCAATCCGAATGTGTGTGTTTGGAAACTGTGAACGCAACATGTGATTGCGAATAGGAATTAAGTAAATTTTAGAAAGCCCCTTTCGTTAATACGAAGGGGGCTTTCTATTATAAGTTATGCACCGATAAAAGATATTTTGCGTCAGCTTTATTTAGATGGTAATAAATTGATAAATTTAATGAATTTTTCTTATTTATCGTGTGTTTTTGAAAATAATAAACGCCGAATAAAATTATTCTTAGAATCAGTTGTCAATATATTATTCTGGCTGTATCTTGTAAAAAGATAAAAGAAAACAGAATTACTAACAGAACAATCGCCTAAATAATGAAACCGACGTTTACACCTTTCCCCGACTTTGTTTTCAGGACGCCGTTATTCCCGCTGGATGCTCCGGCAGAAGATACGACCTTGAGTCCTGAATTTCGGGAAGCGCTCTATTTAGCCTCGCCGGAGCTGTATGAAGGTTGTGTATCGAAAGACCGAAAAAAGCAGACTAAATTCGAGCGTTCCGTTCTGAAATACCGGCACCGGGCGATGACACGATGTACTCCGTTCGGTTTATTCGCAGGATGCAGCACGGGAAAGATTGCGGACAGTACATCGATCGAATTACCGGCTACGACGGACAACAAACGCCGCACCCGGTTGGACATGCAATATCTGTGTGCTCTGATTCAGGAGATCGAGCGTGACCCCAACGTGCGGGAGCAACTCGTATATTACCCGAATGACAGCCTTTATGAAATCGGCGGAAAATATCGCTATGTCGAATATCGCTATAAGAAATCACAGCGCCAGCATACGGTTGCTTCGTTGGAAATCGACGAAGCGCTGGCCACGCTCCTGAACACGGCGGCAGACGGAGCAACAATCGAACAACTGGTGCAAGCACTCGTCGATGACGAGATAACCACGGAACAAGCGCATGAATATGTCATCGAGACTATCGCCTCGCAAGTGCTGAAAAGCGAACTCGATCCATGTGTCGTCGGTGAAGACGTACTCGATACGCTTATCGATAAACTCTCCCGCCTGCAAAATGTTCCGATCCTGCAACCGCTCCGACAAATCCAGGAGCTTCTGAACCGAATCGACGCACAACCGGTAGGTACGACACTGCCGTTATATGATGAAATTTTATCGATCGTAAAAAATATCGGCGTAGGCTACGAGCCGAAATATCTGTTTCAGACGGATATGTTCAAACCGGTGCATCGAGCACAGGTGGATGAGAAAACTGTCTCCCGAATCGTTCGTTTAATCGACTTTCTGGCGAAGATTACACCACCGAACGAACATCCCACGCTGCAAAATTTTATTCAGGCATTCCAAAGCCGGTACGAAGAGGCCGAAGTTCCGTTGGCTGTGGCATTGGACGGGGAGTTGGGATTGGGTTATCCGGTTTCATCGGGTAGCGGCGACGTCAATCCTCTGATTAACGATTTAGTATTTCCCGGTCGTTATTCAAATGCTGTAACTGTTACCCAAACTCCCGCCGACCGCATTCTGTTCGAAAAATATATCGAAAATGCCCGCAAAGGAGGCCACGTCGTATTGCTGGAGGACAAGGATTTCGAGAAACTGGACTACAAACATCAGTTTCCCGATACGATTGCCGTTATGTGCAGCCTGCTCGATAACGATCTAATCAACATAAAATCGATCGGCGGAGTATGTGCGGCCAACCTTTTGGGGCGCTTCTGCCATATCGACGAGAGTATTATGGCTTTGGTCAAAGAGATCGCCGATTTCGAGCAGCGGCAAACTCCGGACGTTATCTTCGCCGAAATATCGCATCTTCCCGAATCACGCATCGGAAATATCGCCTCGCGCCCGGTATTTAGGGAACATACGCTGCATTATCTGTCGAATTGCGAACACGATGGAACGGATATTCCCATATCGGACTTGATGCTTTCCATTCGGCAGGGGCGTCTGTTTCTCCGTTCCAAAAAATACGACAAAGAGGTCGTTCCCCGCTTAACGTGTGCCCATAACTATTCGATGAGTCCTATTCCGATTTACCGTTTCCTCTGCGATCTTCAACACCAACGGATAACCGGCGGATTGAGTTGCGGTTGGTCGGGACTTTTAGCCGCTTATGATTATCTTCCTCGGATTCAATACAAGGACATTATTCTTTCGAGAGAACTGTGGAGAATCAAACAAGAAGAGGTCGAAGGGATGGATAAATTATCCGATTCGGAACTTTCCGTCCGCTTCAGGGAATTTTTACAGAAACGACAAATGCCGACGGAAGTCGTCATTCCCGACAGCGACAACGAACTCTATTTGAATTTGGAAGATACACAATGCCAACGACTGCTTCTGGAAGAGATCGCCAAACGCAAACAGATCGTATTGGAGGAATTTCTGTTTCGTAACGACTCCGGTATTGTCCGTCGGGGAAAAGACCGATTTACGAACGAGGTGATTTTCGCCTTTCATAAAAACGAGCAACATGATACAGAGAAAGTTCATACCCGGTAGCCAATGGCTATACTTCAAAATATACACGGGCGTCAAAACGGCTGATGAGGTTTTGGCGCATACCATACGGCCATTCCTTCGGGAACTGTACGCAGAGCGATGGATCGACGGCAGCTTCTTTATTCGTTATAACGACCCGGATTTTCATATCCGTCTGCGGCTCCACATCGACCGATTCGAGAACTATGCCCCTATCTTCCGACGTTTCGAAGCGTTGTTTCAGCCTTTGGTGGAAAACGGGGCTGTTATAAGGGTTTTATGCGATACTTACGTCCGTGAAATCGAACGATACGGGGCAAATACTATGGAGCCGGTCGAACGATTGTTCGGAATAGACAGCGGTGCGATTCTGGAATTGCTCGAAAAGATTGAGGAATTACCTACGGACACGCGGGAAACGACCCGCTGGCAGTTGGCACTGGCATTACTGGATGATACGATGACCGCCTTCGGAAAAACACCGGACGAGAAAAAAACACTGTTTTCCCGGATGGCCGAGAATTTCAAGAAAGAGTTCGGATTCACCTCGCATTCGTTCACGAAACAGATCAATGATAAGTACCGCCGTTATCGAGCGGACATCGAAAAAGCGTTGTCCGACCGCGAGATGTTTACGGATTACGATGCCATATTGCAACCTCGTAAGTCGGAAATCGGAAAAGTCGCAGCGGAAATTTCCCGAATCCAATCCTCCGGGCTGGCGGTACCTACGATCGACGAGTTGCTGGGCAGCATTTCGCACATGACAATGAACCGTTGGTTCCGTACCAATAACCGGCAGTTCGAATTGGTTATTTATGACTTTTTAACCAAGTATTTCGAGTCGGCGATCGCACGGACAAAGCGGCTTGTGGAAAAACAATGAAAGTATTCATTCCTATTCGGTAAAAATGAAAACGAGAATCGAACATAAAATCCATGCAATAGCCGATGTGCTGTTTCGGGATATGAAAGACGGTAAGCTCGACAACGAAGGCGTCGGGTTGCTGGCCGGACAGACCGGCATTATTATCTTCTGCAAACACTATCTGCAAGTGTTTCCCAATTCGGAGAAAGAGGAAATTTTAGAAGGCTTCCTCGAAACGTATTTCGACAAATTAACCTCCGAAATAGGATTATTTACATACTGCGGCGGACTTACCGGCGCTTTGGAGGGTTTGAAATACCTGAACCGCGAGCGGTTGTTGGAGATCGACTATTCCGATGTGGAGAAAAACTATCGGGAATTGCTGCAAACATTCGCGATAAACAGTATTCTAAACGGGAATTACGACTACCTGCATGGCGGACTGGGCATCGTCAAATATTATTGCGACGACGCAGAGTTTGTAAACCGGGCATTGGAGGCATTGGAGCAAACCGCTGAAAAAGGAGATAGAATCTA
>QWCH01002351.1_pt1 | contig 23991 bp, 17 predicted proteins | sample 1972671 | NCBI WGS metagenome assembly QWCH01 (sample SAMN09866713, study PRJNA288562) | Human gut metagenome isolate term3_stool, whole genome shotgun sequencing... | isolation source: gut | host: Homo sapiens | place: USA: California
GTTGTTTACGACGTGTATTCTTTACAAGGCAAGGACAAACCGCTTCCGAAGAGTATTGCCGCAGGAGGTTGGGGGCGCTGGATACTTTACGGTCTGGGAGCATTGGTCGTGATGCTCGCTATCGGTCTGGCATTCGGTGTGAAACCGTGGGACCCGCACGCGTGGATTCCGCTGGGACTCGGCAAAAAGATTCTTTCCGCTTTCATGGCTTCCGTTACCCTAATCGTGGTGACCGTGCCGGAAGGATTGCCGATGAGCGTTACCCTCAGCCTCGCGTTGAGCATGCGCAAGATGTTGAAATCCCACAATCTCGTGCGGAAAATGCATGCTTGTGAAACCATGGGCGCAACGACCGTGATCTGCACGGATAAAACGGGTACGCTGACGCAAAACCAGATGACGGTGTACAAGACAAACTTCTACGGGTTGGATGGCGAACGTCTGTCTGATAACGAATACTCGAAACTACTCGCGGAGGGGATCGCCATGAACACGACAGCTTTTCTGGATTTCAGCGACCCGGAGAAGGTAAAAACACTGGGCAACCCTACCGAGGCGGCGTTGTTACTCTGGCTGAACGACCAAGGTATCAATTACGCGGAATCGCGGGAAAGTGTCACGGTAATTGAACAGTTGACATTCTCCACCGAACGGAAATACATGGCAACCCTCGTGCAATCACCTACTTTCGGGAAGAAAATCCTGTACGTGAAAGGTGCCTCGGAAATCCTTTTCGGATACTGCAAAAACGCTATTGTCGGCGACAAAACAGTACCTATCGCCGAGCAACAACCCGCAATCGAGGAACAATTGCTCGAGTACCAAAATCAAGCAATGCGAACGCTCGGGTTCGCTTACCAGATCATTGAAGACGACGAACCGCATTTTAAAGACGGACGATTGTATAACACGGAATTGACATTCCTCGGCATCGTTGCCATATCCGACCCCATTCGACCGGATGTGCCGGATGCCGTACAACGCTGCTTCGACGCCGGAATCCAAGTTAAGATGGTAACAGGGGACACCCCGGGTACCGCGAAGGAGATCGGGCGGCAAATCGGGTTATGGACAGAAAAAGATACAGACCAAAACCTGATTACCGGGGTTGAATTTGCCAAACTGACGGATGAGGAAGCCCTCGACCGGGTACTCGACATGAAGATCATGTCGCGGGCGCGACCATTGGACAAACAACGGTTGGTACAACTGTTACAACAAAAGAAACAAGTCGTAGCAGTAACGGGCGACGGAACAAACGACGCTCCCGCGTTGAATCACGCTCACGTCGGACTATCCATGGGTAGCGGAACATCGGTAGCCAAGGAGGCCAGTGATATTACCCTGCTCGACGACTCGTTCAGCAGTATCACCTCCGCCGTGATGTGGGGACGTTCCGTGTACCAGAACATACAACGCTTCGTGCTGTTCCAGTTGACGATCAACGTGGCAGCCTTGATTATCGTGCTATTGGGGTCGTTGTTCGGTTCCGAACTGCCGATCACGGTAACGCAAATGCTGTGGGTAAACTTAATCATGGATACATTCGCGGCAGGAGCACTCGCCTCTCTCCCACCCAGTCCGGACGTGATGAAACGGAAACCGAGGGACTCGAATGCCTTTATTATCGTACCGCGGATGCGCACACTTATCCTAACCACGGGTATCGCTTTCGTGGTGATCTTGATGAGCTTACTCTATATACTATCCCACTACGCGGGAGGAATAGACGCCGCCACACCGCAAGGCTTGGACAACCTGACGATTTTCTTTACCGTGTTCGTGATGTTGCAATTTTGGAATATGTTCAATGCCAAGACCTTCGGCACGAACGAATCCGCTTTCAAGAACCTTTCCAAGAGCGAAGGATTCCTTACTGTCGGGTTGGCCATTGTCGTGGGACAAATCCTCGTGGTAAACTTCGGGGGAAGCGTATTCAGAACAGTACCCCTCTCGTGGACGGAATGGATATGGATCACGGCTGCTACCTCGCTGGTATTGTGGGTAGGTGAAATATTCCGGGCAATAAAGAGAAGAAAAGAAAAATAAGTCCGTAAGGTCCATAAGCTCACGGGTGTCCTTCGGACAGTGTTTATCGGCAGCATATAGCTACCGTAGACAAAGCGCCCCGCAGGGGACCATGGACCTTATAGACCTTATGGACTTTACAGACTTTATAGACCCAAATTGATTAAATTATGAAAAGAAACAGCTCAAATTACTGGATATATCTGGGAATGATTAGTGTATTCGGGGTGTTGATCTACCTTGCCCTGTGTTCGGGCGAGCGTTTTGACCATCACCCGGGAACAGGTATAATGCCCACAAGTGCCGGGGCATTCGAACTGTTCACGAACATTATTTCCGATAATATGACAAATTCATTGACGATACTGTTATTACAGATCATCGTGATTTTGCTTACCGTCCGGGTGTTCTCTTATCTTTTCAAATATATCGGGCAACCGGGTGTGATGGGAGAAATCGTGGCAGGTATCGTCCTCGGTCCCTCTCTACTAGGATATTTCTTCCCGGAATTTTCCGCTAACCTGTTCCCTCCCGAATCACTGGACAACCTCAACCTGCTTAGCCAAATCGGGCTAGTATTGTTTATGTTCGTTATCGGGTTAGAACTGGATTTCAGCGTATTGAAAAACAAGCTGAATGAAACGCTCGTTATCAGTCACGCAGGGATAGTGGTACCTTTCTTCCTTGGCGTGGTGGCAGCAATCTGGGTATACGAGGATTATGCTTCGGGACAAACGGCGTTTCTGCCCTTCGCTCTCTTTATCGGGATATGCATGAGTATCACGGCATTTCCCGTGTTGGCACGCATCGTGCAGGAACGGAACATGACGAAAACATCCGTGGGGATGCTTTCTATTGCCTCGGCTGCCAATGACGACGTGACAGCGTGGTGTCTGCTGGCAATCGTTATAGCACTCGCCAAGGCGGGAACTTTTGTCAGTGCCCTGTACACGATCGGACTAACACTGATTTATATTGTTTTCATGTTTCTCGTGATGCGTCCCTTCCTGCGGAAGATCGGTGAAACTTACGCCTATTCGGAAGTGATTAACAAAACATTCGTGGGGTTTATATTCCTTATACTTGTCTTGTCATCGGCAATAACGGAAATCATCGGGATTCATGCCCTGTTCGGTGCGTTTATCGCCGGAGTGGTAATGCCCACGAATATAGGATTCCGCAAAGTGATGATGGAAAAAGTGGAAGATGTTTCACTCGTGTTCTTTCTTCCGTTGTTTTTTGCCTTCTCGGGTTTACACACCGAAATAGGTTTGATTAACACACCTGAATTGTGGGGCGTTTGCTTGCTGTTTATCGTAGTAGCCATCGCCGGAAAATTCGGGGGCTGCACCCTTGCCGCCCGTGCCGTCGGGGAGAACTGGAAAGACAGTCTTATCGTGGGAACATTGATGAATACACGGGGACTGATGCAACTCGTGGCACTGAATATCGGCTTCGAAATGGGCATTCTCACCTCGGAGATGTTCGTGGTATTACTGCTAATGTCGCTACTGACAACGTTCATGGCAACACCTATGCTTTCGCTTGTCGAACGGATATTCTCGAAACAAAAAGAAAGCAAGGGACACCGGGAGAAGGTGCTACTCTCGTTCGGTAGACCGGAAACAGGAAAAACACTATTGAATATTGCCGATTTAATGTTGGGACATCGTTTGCAATCGAGCCTGATCACCGGGATTCACTTCACGCTGGGTACCGACCTCAACCCTGCCAAGGCAGATGAATACGAGCAAGAAAGCTTTATCCCCTTACGGGAAGAAGCAGAACATTTGCAATTACACGTTCAAGAGCGTTACCAAGTGACTGACAGGTTTATTCCCGAAATGGTAAAAATAGCGCGACAGGAACAGGTAGACCACCTTTTCCTCGGCGCCGGACAACAGTTCATGATGGGGAATGACGTTCCCGCGGGCACATTCGGCAAGAAGTTCACCACGGTTTCCCGTTGGCTGAAACAACTCAAGAATCACCCGTTACATCTGCCGGGAACGTTGTTAAGGCAGAAACTGGAATCTATCATGGAACACGTGGATTGCTCCGTGGGCATCTTTGTCAACCGGGGGTTCACGCACGCATCTTACATCCTGCTACTCGTGGATAATGAAACTGACCTTTTCCTGTTCAATTACGCACAAACCCGTCTGGGAGAACAAAGTATGACGATACGCATCTGCTTTACAGACGAACACCCGAACGAAACCGTGCTTGCCCGAGTCACGTCCGACTTCGTGCAACGCGATGCCGCGAAGTTTATTCTGGATACACCTCTGGTTACCAATCCTCTTGCGGAGGACAAAGAAAGCTTGTTAGTTTTAAGTTACGCAACTTGTCAGAAACTGTCGAAAGACCAGAACCTGTTTGCCAAGTTACCCTCACTTCTAATCATACGGCCTCAAATAAATACGGAAAATACAAATAAATAGATATGGAATTTTTTATCATTATAGGACTTATTCTTTTAAATGGAGTGCTCGCCATGTCGGAGATAGCGATGGTGTCGGCACGTAAATCGCGTCTTGAGACGGAAGCCAGAACAGGGAATAAATCCGCACGGCGGGCTTTGAAACTCGCCAACGAGCCGGATCGTTTCCTGTCGACCGTCCAAATCGGGATCACCCTTATCGGTATCCTTACCGGTCTTTATTCGGGACAGGCTTTAGCCGGGGATCTCGCCGTATGGGTGGAGAAAATAGAGGCATTGCAACCTCACGCCCTGCTAATTTCTAAAACAATCATCGTGATCGTGGTGACTTACCTGACTCTAATCTTCGGGGAATTGGTTCCGAAACGTATCGGGATGGTTGCTGCCGAACGGATGGCCAAGATTATTGCCGCCCCGATGGACATACTCTCCCGTATAGCATCCCCGTTCGTGTGGCTGCTCTCTGCCAGCACCTCATTTATGATGCGGGTACTCGGTCTTAATAAAACAGGCAGCAATAAAATCACGGAAGAAGAGATCAAGGCTATCATACAGGAAAGTACCGCGGAAGGCGAGATTCAAGAAGTGGAACAGGACATCGTGGAGCGTGTATTCAATCTCGGCGACAGGGATATTGCCTCCATCATGACGCATCGCAGTGATCTGGTATGGCTTAATATCACGGACTCCAACGACCGGATTCGTGAAATAGTCAAAACAAACCTACACACGATTTACCCCGTGTCGGATACCAAACTGGATAATATTGTAGGTGTCGTGTTCCTAAAAGACCTCTTCGGAAAGATCGACGCACCGGACTTTAATCTGAAAGCCCTCGTCCGTCCCCCGCAATATTTTCCGCAAAACCAAAGCGTGTACAACGCGCTGGAACATTTGAAACAAGGACATCTCAAATACGGGCTGGTCACAGATGAATTCGGGAGCATCGAGGGTATCGTAACCTTGAAAGATATCGTGAAAGCCCTCATCGGCGACGTTCCCGAAATAGGTGAAGAACCGGATATCGTGCAACGGGATAACGGGACATTCCTCGTGGACGGTCAATGTCCCTTCTATGATTTTCTCGCCTATTTCGACATGGAATTCCTATACACGAACCACTATTATAACACGTTGAGCGGTCTGATCCTAAAAATACTGGAACACATCCCTCGCACCGGGGAAAAACTGGTATGGTATAACTTCGAATTTGAAATCGTGGATATGGACGGGGCACGTATAGACAAGGTACTTGTCAAAATAAATAAAGAGTAAGGACTTATTAAAGTTCCTTACTCTCACACCATCAACACCTTGCAACATTATTTGGTCTTTATGGTATCTTGTGTATATCACTTATGATCCCCGCACTCGTGGTTACAAGCAATGCCCGAATCCAACAGAAAACCCTTGAGGTAACCTTCCGTGACTTTCCGCACATCACCCTTGCAGCCGCGAAGTACTTTTATTCCCTGCTCGCTTAATTTATTCAAAGCACCATCCCCCATACTTCCGGCAAGCATGACGGTAACACCTTTCTCCCGTAACACGGCTGCAATATCCGATTTACAACCGCATCCTTGCGGAGAAGGAAGCGTTTCAACACTTGTAATGTTTTTCATGTCGTCGACGGTAAACAAGGTATAATACTCACAATGCCCGAAGTGGTCGTCCACCGCGTTGTCTTTGGTTGGTACAGCAATTCTCATGATTAAATTCCTTTCTTTATAGTTTCTATTGAAAAATCACTCTTTATAGATAGAGGAACAAATGTACTGTTTTTTTTATTGAATAGTACCCCTAGGCAGAAATAAATATTTATTCATTACGAATAATGATAAACATCTTTTCATAAAAACTCGCTAACCGAAACTATTACAAGGCCATTTTTCTCATTCCATACAACTTATTGTAATATTCATTATTATTTCTAACTTTGTAATGGAAAGAAAATTACCCACACAAGCATGACGAAAACACAGCTTAGAAGGGTAGAGTTAGAAGATGAAAAAAAGAGTGTTGGCATTTATAATTTTACTTTGAAAGGAAGGAGAAAAGTGAAAGTAAAATATATAATTCGATATTTATATGCAATACAAATAAATTTATATATAGACACAATACTTGTTGAAAAAGGATTTATTGTACACGATATAAAAAGCTAAAACGGGCAATAATTAACAGGTTTAAAAACCTCTTAAGATTTATGCTTGAACAATGAAAAAAAAGAATGTTCGATGCACGGGGATAGGTATGTCAAAATTTTAACGGGAATTAAAGTCTGACATGAATCGAGGGAAAAGATAGAACCCGGAGAATCGAAGAATTAACAACCAGCTAAACCAATATGAACAACAAGATTATAGAACATCCGAGTTGTCATAGTGTTGACAATTTGAATAAACCACAAATAGAAACTGTTAGTATTCCGAAAGGTACAACGGGATGCTTGGAACTTAATCATAACGAGGTTGCTTTTTTCTTGGAAAGGCGCTTGAAGTTTATCTTCGGTAACTTCCATGAACACGAAAGCAAGAAAGGGCAAATTCTATTTCTCCCTGTTGGAGAACGATATTTTTATCGCGCACCGACTAATGCTATCTTCATGGTCTTCAGGTTGCATGGTCCGTTAAAACTGTGCGACAACTACCCCGTGGAGAAACTATACGGAGCGAAAGCCTTTGTTACGGGAAATAATTGCAAACCTCGGAAAGAAAAACTAAACATGTTACAAATTAATTCACACCTATGGCATTTCCTTGACGGGATAAATAATTGCCTCACGGACGGGATCAATTGTAATTACTATTTTGAATTGAAAATCAAAGAGTTCTTCTTATTATTGAGGACATATTACACGAAGGAAGAAATTCACGACTTTTTCCAACAGATACTGACAAAGGACACCATATTCTCTGAATTTGTGAGACTTAACAGTAAACGTTTCCGAACGGTTACAGAAATTGCAGACGCGATGAATCTATCGCCGAAGCAATTCGCTAAAAAATTCGTGGAGATATTCAAGGAAACTCCTTACCAGTGGATGAAAGCAAACAAAGCAAAGGTTATTCAAGATGAAATCACCTCGACCAACAAGCCTTTCAAACAGATAGCTTACGAAAACGAGTTCAGCACAATTGCCCAATTCACGAAGTTTTGCAAGAAAGAAATAGGTAAAACACCCAGTAGTATAAGGGCCAGTGTAGAGTAAACAAATCTGTGTCCCAAATAATTTGCAAAAATTCACGGGGACATTTAACAAGACTTCTAGCAACAGAAAGAAGGCAGGATAATTCCAAGAGGATCACCTATATTAATAAGTTATTCAAGCAGATAGCATACAGAAACAAGTTTAGTTCGATGACTTGATTCACGGTATTTTATACCATGAAAATAGGCTCAACACCCACTTGTATAAGGGTTGGTGTGAAATTGCAGGCTGAAATTGCAAACAAAAAGGGAGAAATTGATAAATACAATTTAATACTCATAGCGTATTTTTGACAAACCATTTAGGGTTAAAGGTCTTTCCGGAAATCACCCGAAGCCGGAAGTAAAATAGTTGAAGTCCGCAATATGTATTAATGATTCAACAAATTCGGGTAGGATTGATGTTACGATATGGAGGGAATTTTTAAGAAGATTAAAAAGAATAGATTCAGAGGTATGCTTATACTGCTCTTGGCCATTTGTGTGGCTTGTATCGACGAGATACAAACACTGGTCAACGAAGAAGCATACATATCTATTGATGGAATCATCAGCCGGGCACACAACGGTGTGCATGATGGTGATTCGGAAGATTACATCGTGAATACACTTCGTGTCATGGCATTTGACGCACAAGGTGATATTAAAAGTAACAAACTATATAATATAGGTGTTAGTACAACGGTTAAACATCCGATTGAAACGGGGATATATAATTTAATGTTCATAGCCAATGAACCCCATAATGTTTCTGTCGTTAACGCGTTGGATGGTGTGACATCGCGAAATGACTTTGACACGATTTCTTTTCCTGCCTCGGCTTTTACAGCCAAGGAAATCATTCCCATGATACAAAGAGTAGATAACGTGGAAATCCTGAGCGGTGGTAAAATCAAGGTTGACGGTGGAAGTGAAACCTCTCTTTTAAAATTAACATTAAACAGGCTTGGAGTCCGTCTTGACATTATTTTAAAGGCAAAGGAAAACCTGAGTCAGGCATTTGCGGGGCTTACTTTCAGTAATATCCCCGACCGTGTACCCCTCTCCGCGAACTACAATGTTGCACAAATCAATCGTAACGAGACTCGCACGCTTACCCCGATAGATGACGGAAGTCATTTCTCGGACGAAACACCTTCGGAAACCGATATCGTGTGGCAAAAGAAAGTGACTAGGATTATTGTACCCTCTAATTACTTTACTCCTACATCCGCCCAGAGTAACGCGATGAAAATGACAGTAAACTTGGAAGATAAATATAACCCGGATGCCAATCTGAGAATCGAAAATAATAATTACACGCTCCCGGCAAACACGAAATTGGACGTGATCGCCACGATTAAGATGCCGTTGGAAGTCAACATCAAAGCATCCGAATGGAATCCGCACTGGAATAACTGGATCATTGACGGCGAACGCAAGTTGAACGTATCCCAAATAGAGGCAACAATCACACCGCTGAACGGAGTACGAATTTCGTTCTCGTCGAATATGCCTCACGTGTGGGTTGCCGAAAACTGTTACGATCAGAATAATCAACCGCAACTCACGGCAGCTTTATTCAATGAATTAGTCGGGGGGTGGTGGAACAACGAAAATCCCACTCGTTTTACTTACAATTACGATCCGACCACAGGTATCGGAGAAGGATACATGGATATTATCATCCAAGGTAGTCAAAGCGGATTTACCGTGGGACAAATCAATCAACACAAACTCGTATTATGTGCCGGATTGGAAAAAAATGATAACGGAAACCTGCAACGTGAGATCACGATCAACACGAATATGCTTTTCGATCATGGTTACTACAACGAAATGGTGAGTAGAACCGATTACGTGAGTACATTCCACAAGCACAGCGAACGCGGGGAACGAGTAATTTCCAATTTCCGTAATTTTACCACGTGGAATGGCACGGAGTGGAATGATGTCAGGGAATTCGATCCCAATGGAGTTGAAACAACAGACCATGGTTGGTTCGATTATCAATTACAATGGAAAGCAAAGATTATTTCAGGAGATGATTTCTTTGTTATCAGCCCGACACCGAGTTTTGACCCGAATTTAGGAACCGATACACCCGACAATCCGGAAAGATACCCGGTAACCGACGGGAAAACCGAAATCACGGGATACGGGAGAACTTATTTCCGCGTGGGAATGAAAAACCAATACGCGACAGGAAGCACGAACAAATATGGAGCTATCGAAGTCACCGTATACGACTACAGTATACAAGCCGTCGCCACTTACACAATTTACGTGCGTCAAGGTGAAACGGACGATTATCTGATGCGTCCCGGCGATGCCATTTTGGACGGTCCCATGCAAGGCGCACCACGGAGTAAAGCCCGAAAAGTACCGGTTTACAATTTAACCGCACCGGAATTTAAAACAAACCCGTGGACAACAACGGAATACGTGAAATTAACCCCGTCACAATACACGGGAGGCCCCGGTTACGCGAACTACTTTACAAACTATCCTTCGCAAGCAGGAACCCACTTCCTCGGAATGATTCCCTCGTATAAGGATGCGGCATACACGGCTTATCAACGAAGAGCTTATACCCCGTTCAAAGATATCATATCCGACTGGATAGATAAAGACAACGGTGTTATAAATGATTGGGAAGAAGAAAACTACGGTACAATTTACTGGGGAACCGGGACAAATCGTGCTGATAATGAAGTCTGTCCCCCGGGGTATCACCGTCCTATAGACTGGTCGGAAACCAGTCGTTCGGGCGAAATGGATACACAAGCAGCTCTTGCATGGTCAGAAATACGCCAAAGCTTGTTCCAGAACCCGTCTTCCGGTGTCGTGAACTATTCTCAGTCCGGGAAACTAAACGCAGTATGGGGCAAGGTAGCCGATGGATTCTATGATCGTCACAGAACCGAACTATGGGGTAGCTTAGCAGTTTCCAACACAAACGCCAACGCGGCGTACGCGGGTACTCTATTCTACAACCCGAATAATTACGCTTCCGTGTTTTTTCCCGGTGCGGGACGTAGAGACGCAGGGTACGAGTACGACATAATAGAAGAATCGGGTAAATTAATGTACACGGGAGGGGCCGGATATTATTGGACAACAGCTATGGCCCCGATAGCCGGCGTAGTCGAGCATGGTAGCTCAATATTATTCGTCAGTGGTCCGCTTTGGGACAAATCCGTGGCTTTCATGGGTTTGAGCGCAAACACTTACGGTCTTTCGGTTAGATGTTTCGTAACAGAATACATTTCAGTACGATAAATTAAAATAAAGCATATGATGAGTTGGCAAAAATATAACATACAGTTTCTCTTAACCGCGATAATGGCGCTGGTATTCTTCTCCTCGTGTATCGACGAGACGACAGCTCCGGAAGAGGAGCCTGTTGTGTCCGACGACAAGGTACAACTCGAATTGTTTACCAGAATTGACCCGTACAATATCCCGAACGCGCGTTCCATGGCCAATGAATATTACGTGGACACGAAACCATGGATACTTGTATTCAAAGGGAATGATGCCAAATTCGCGGAAGCCGTTCAGGTTATAGAAGTCAGCGGAATCAACAAGAGATATGCAGTCCTCACAAAACAATCGGAACCGTGTTGGTTACTGATTCTGGCTAACCCGCAAGACTATTTCTACACGAGTGCCACACAAAGTTATACTTATTCCGTGGGTACATTGGGAACTGCCTTGCAGGATAAATCATTGAGCGAGGCATGCCGGATGCTGCGCACCCAACCGTTGAATAACCCGCAAACCACGATACCGTTCGTGAACGCGACAAACAGCATACCGCTCCCGATGAGCCACGTGGAAGACTTACCGGACGGAATAAACGAAAGCACGAAAATAGGAAGTTCCACGCAACAGATAGAACTTACCCGTGCAGTCGCGAGAGCGGAGATTGTAGACAATTCGGCCAACTCCCGTTTTGATTTCAAAGGTATAACAATGGTTGCAAACACCTCAAAACAAGGACTATTACATAATTTCACCGGCACACTGGAGAACATCCCCGGTGAGCAAACAGAATACAAGCACGATGCTTCGTATTCGGCAGACATCGTTCAAGCCGTTCTGGAAGGAACAGAAAAGAACACGACGGCAAGTCCCGTTTATCTTTACGAGGCAAAAGATCAAAGTGACATATACTTGATTATACGTGCTACTTACGACGGAGAAGAATGTTTCTACAAATTGGCCATTGTCGATGGAGAAGGAACACGCATGGACATAAAAAGAAACCAACGATACATATTCAATATCACTCACGTCAGAGGTATCGGTTACTATTCGGTAGCTGATGCGAAAGAGTCTTTGGCATCAAATACAAACTTGGATTACACGATCACCGTACGCGACGAATCTTCCTATGAAATAAGTTCGAACAACGATTATTACATGGGAGTCAGTAACTCACATTACATCGTGTACGGCGATGTCGGTACAACCAGAGAATTTCACGCTTTCACGTTATCGACAGACTGTATACGCCCGTTCCCCGATAAAAGAACGATCACGGTTTCTCCCGGATTGACATTGACGAACCCGGGTACAAATGAACTCCCCATCGTCACGAATACTAGCCCGGAAAAGACGGAGATTAAGCTAAGACTCGATGCCGCGTTCAGCACGGGTACCGTCAAGCTGGAACTGGGAAATCTGGATAAGACGATAAATATCGAACGTCGGGATAGATTATCCCGGCTCGAGAACACGCTGACTTTCCCCGAATTCTACTGCCTATCCGGTTACGTGGAAGAAGATGATGCCAAGAACTGGATTCAATTGCATTCCTCCTCCGGTGCACGGGACGTGACAGACCAGATTATCGTGGAAGACGGAGTCATAAAAATATACGTGACAAGAAATAGTTCAGGGAAAAGATACGGCACAGTCTATCTGACGACCATACAGAATCCCGGAACGTCGGCAAGTCACATCGTGCGCATCAAGATATATATAACGCAACAAGAAGTAATCAACGTGTAATTAAATAAAGAAAAGATGACGATATTAAAAAAGGTACTGATAGCAGCATTGTTCATGGTCGGGTGGATACTACCCGAGGCGAACGCGCAAAAAGTTGCCGTGAAAAGTAACTTATTGTACGATGCCACCACGACAATCAACCTGGGAGTGGAAGTCGGCTTGGCACGCAAGTGGACATTGGATGTACCCTTCAATTACAACCCGTGGAAACCGGCCAACGGCAGACGACTGGCACACTTCGGCGTGCAACCGGAAGTGCGTTATTGGTTCTGCGAGCGTTTCACCCGTATGTTCGTCGGGGTACATGCGCATTATGCCGATTTCAACGTGGGCGGCTGGCCTAACTGGTCGTTTATCAGCAAGAACATGCAGAACCACCGCTATCAGGGTGAACTGTATGGTGCGGGATTCAGCTTCGGGCGCTCGTGGATACTAAAGAAACGTTGGAGTATAGAGGCTACCGTCGGGGTCGGGTACGCTCATATCAAATATGACAAATACCCTTGCGCGGATTGCGGACTAAAAGTGAAAAGCGGGCACAAGAACTATTTCGGTCCCACGAAAGTAGGAATCTCATTGGTGTATCTCATAAAATAAGGAAAGTGATGAACAGGATAATAAAATACATAACGGCAATACTTGTGATATTCCAAGTGGGTATGTCCCATTCCGCGGCACAAACCCGTTCTTATACAGGAAATGTCCTCGTGAAAGCCGTACGGATGGAACAAGTGGGCAACCTACTTCACGTGGATATAGATTTCATTTTCGACGACTTGAAAGTCAAGTCGGCACATGGAATGGACTTGATCCCGCAACTGGTTACCCCGGAACGGACATACAATCTACCGAAAGTATCCTTCAAGGGACGGGACGAATACCTGTCGCACGAACGGAAACTGGCTCTTATCGGTTACAATCCGCGGGTAGACACGGACAAAGCATACGTGATCGAGAAAGTTAGCAAGAAGAAAAACGGAACATTGAACTACCGTTACACCCTCCCCTACGAATCATGGATGGCATACGCCGCCCTCGATATGCAATACGACGAATGCGGGTGCGGTGACACGGAATTGATGCGAGTGGAACGTCTTCTCGATCCGACACCGCCTGTTGAAGAGTATATCGTTACCCCTTATCTCGTGTACATCCAACCGCCGAGAGAAGAGATCAAACGTCGGGAGATTCACGCTGAATGTTTCCTCGATTTCGAGGTCAATCAAACCGTGATCCGCCCGTACTACATGAACAATCCCCAAGAATTGGCAAAGATACGTAACATGATCAATGACATAAAAGACGATCCGAATATCACGATAAATCGTCTGGACATCACGGGATTCGCTTCGCCGGAAGGAACACTGGCAGGAAATCAACGCTTGTCGGAAGGACGTTCCAAGGCTTTGGCAAATTACCTTGCCACGCAGTACGACTTCCCGCGTAACATATACCATATCTCTTTCGGGGGAGAAAACTGGGCAGGTCTTGTAAAGGCTGTTGAAGCAGGACACATGGAATACAGGAACCAGATACTTGACATTATCGAGTACACGCCATCCTCGGCAGAGAGAAAAGACAAGCTGAAAAAACTGGCTGGAGGTGTCCCCTACCGTCACATGTTGCGCACCATCTACCCGAGCTTGCGTGTAGCCATCTGCAAGGTGGACTACAACGTGAAGAACTTCGATGTAGAAGAAGCGAAAGTAGTTATACTGACAAGACCGCAAGACTTGAGCTTGAACGAGATGTTCTTGGTGGCAAATACCTACCAGTACGGCTCACAAGAATTTGTCGACGTGTTCGAAACAGCCGTCAGACTCTTCCCGAAAGACGAGATTGCCAACTTGAATGCCGCTATCTCCGCGCTTACGCGTAATGATATGGTATTGGCAGAGCGCTACTTGAATAGAATAACCCCGGAGAACTATCCGGCAGAATATAACAACGCCATGGGCGTACTCGCCCTATTGCAAGGAAATTACGAGAGAGCGGAAACCTATCTGCAAACAGCTGCCGCCAATGGGCTGGAAGTTGCCAAGCAGAACTTAGAAGAGTTGGCAAGAAAAAAAGCCAATGCTATTGAAATAGAAAAAAGGAATAAATAATCAATTATTAATCACATCTTAATCAATTTGTAAAATGAAAAGAATGAACAAATTTTTTACTTTGGTATTTGCAGCGTTAGCTTTCACTGCATTTACAGCATGTAGCGACGACAAAAGCGGACCCGACGGCGACGACATCGCCCCCGAGGGAGAAGCATGGACTACACTTAGAATAAGCAGCTCCAGCAATTTGGGACGTGCGATAACTAACCCCATGCCGGGTGACACCTATCCTTCCACGAGTCCCGAGGAAACGGAAGCTCAAGAAGTTTTAGCTATTTTCTTTAATGGATATGATGCAACAAGCGTGGTAACAGATGTAAAGAAAATCACGCTCAAACCTACTAATATCAGTGATGCTTTCTTGGTTTCGGACAAATCAAAATCGATATTGGTTATCGTGAACCCGCCCAGCAATTTCCCAAATTTCACCAAAGGACAACCTTTTGCCACGGTAAATGCTGCTCTCGCGGTACATACGGACATCTACACGGACAACAAATTTATGATGACCAACGCCAAAGGTGGTTTGGAACCTTCATTAAATGACGGTTCTCCCGCTGCCGGTTTACCGTTGTTCACGAACAAAGCTGATGCAGAAGCATCCGGTAATGCCATGAAAATCAACGTAGACCGTGTTGTATCGAAAGTACGCGTATTCGTAAGCTACACCTCCGCGGAAGCTTTTCAGGTTAGAGACGCAAGCTGGGTTATAAACCTCACGAATAAATGGTACTATCCGGTATCCGAGAGAGTTAAAACTTTCCTTGACACACCCACGACGCTTGATGAATACAGCTTAGGTACATACCGTATTGATCCGAACTTCGATCACACGAACATTCCTTACCCGTCAGCAGACTTTAACACCCAATACAGTTTCTTCACGCAAACAGACGTGGATAATAACACTATTACTTGGATCGCCCCGTGTGATGCGGTAGATCCTAATCAAGGTGGGAAACCCCAATACTGCGCGGAGAATACCCAGCGTAAAGAGGACAACACCTATGCTTACACGACTCAAGTATTGCTGAAAGCAACCTATTTGCCCAAGTACAAAACATTTGACGGTCAAATAATCGACACTCAAGAAGGCAACAATGACTGGATGGACATCAATGGCGGTTTCTACACCTACACCGTGATGTTGGGATGGATCGAGGACGAATTAACCAAAAAGTACCAAGATCAAAACCCGGCAGGATACGTTACAAACGTGACTACCGCTTTCAACAAATACTTGAAGTATCTCGAAGGTAAGGGAGTTGCTAACGTACAGGAAGTAGTTATCCCGAATGACCTCACCGGTACATCGGTAGCAGACCTTGTACAAGCATTTGAGAACCAAAAAGCAGGTGTTGTTGCTAACGGTGCAGATGTGGATACGGACGAGATTGTAAAATACTACAAATCCGGTATCAGTTACTACCCGATCGCTATCAAACATGATAACGACACAGACGGTTCCAACAATGAATTCGGAGAATTCGGCGTGGTTCGTAACTCTATGTACGACATCAAAGTTAACTCCTTCAACAACCCGGGTTACCCGATCATTCCGGAGCCGGATCCAGACAAGAAGGATGAGTTTGAATATTGGTTAGCTATCGAAATCGGTGTTAACCCGTGGACGTGGTATACTCAAGAAGAAAACCTATAAGCGTTCTACGCGTAAAATTAAGTATGGGATTCGTCCCATACTTAATTCACCCAAAACGTGCGTTTCCTTTAATAACAATAGAAAGACAGAAAAATGAAATTCAAAAATCTCTTACGTCAAATAGCATTAGGTATTCTGGTAATCATCCCGGGAATATTCCATTCCTGTGACAGTATTCGGGAAGACCTTAAAGAATGTCGCTTACTTGTTCGGTTCAAGTACGACTATAACATGCTCTCCACCGACGCATTCCACACGCAGGTCGATAAAGTGGACCTATACGTGTTTGACGAAGAGGGCAAGTTTCTATTCATGCAATCCGAGGAAGGCACTCCCTTGACAACCGGCGACTACCGCATGGAATTGTTTCTCCCTATCGGACAATACAAACTCCTAGCGTGGGCGGGAGTACACGACTCGTACGAGGTAACCAACCTCGAACCCGGCGTATCGACCTTCACCGAGATAGAACTCAAGTTGAAACGCGAGGCATCACTCGTCGTGAACAAACAAGTTGAACCCCTCTGGTACGGGGAATTAGCCGACGTGGACTTTACCGGGATAGAGAACACCTCGACAACCATCAACCTGATCAAGAATACAAATACAATCCGTTTCGTGTTCGAGAATCTGGGCACGAGCAATTTCGACGTGAATGACTACACGTACGAACTCTCCGAATCGAACGGATACATGGGTCATGACAATGCACTGAAGCCCGACGATGTACTGAGTTATCAACCTTATCATATAAACCAGTCCTCTGCCACCACGGGCGTTATCGAACTCAACACCATGCGGCTGATGACCGACCGCCTGAATAATTTTGCAGTGAAAGACAAAACCACAGGCGCTACCCTATTCAACGTAGACCTTACTGATTTTTTCCTTCTGCTCCGTCATGAAGAACATAAAAACAAATGGGGTGACCAAGAATATTTGGATCGCAAGGACGCCTACGACGTGGTATTTTACCTTTCCGGCTCCACCAACGCGTGGTTAAGTATAAGCGTCATCATCAACGGCTGGACGTGGTACTTACAGGAAGAAAATCATTAAATCTAAAATTAATTAAATCTTTTCGTGTACCCGTGGCAATACGGCAGCGTTCCTTTTCGCCCGTAATAATTCTGATGATAATCCTCGGCAACCCAGAAAACAGATGCCGGAGTGAGTTTTGTCACTACATCATATCCTTTCTCCTTCAATTGTCGGATCAACTTCTCGGCAATAGCCTTTTGTTCCGGACTGTTATAAAATATCTCCGAACGATATTGTTCCCCGTAATCCGGTCCTTGCCGGTTCAATTGCGTCGGATCGTGCAACTCGAAAAAGAGTTTAGCCAACGTCTCGTAATCCGTTTTCGACTTATCGAACAACACCCGTACAGCTTCCACGTGTCCCGTTCCCCCTTCGCATACCTCCTCGTATGAAGGATCTTCCACGGTACCTCCCGTGTAACCGGACTCCACGGCAAGCACCCCGGGAGCTTTTTTCATGTAATACTCCACTCCCCAGAAACATCCGCCCGCGAACACGGCTGTATCCACCTTCAACTCGTCGGCAGGTACAAATTCCATTGAAATAGAGTTCACGCAATGCCGGGTATTCTTGGAAGTAAATCCCTCACCCGTGAACACGTGCCCGAGATGAGCCCCACAACGGGCACAAACGATCTCCGTGCGTATTCCGTCCGCATCCGGCACCCGTTTCACCGCTCCCTTTATCTCGTCGTCAAAACTCGGCCAACCGCAACGGGAATCGAATTTATCTTCCGAACGATACAGCGGAGCCCCGCATTGTTTGCAAACATACGTACCCTTTGCCTTGAAATCATAATATTTACCCGTGAACGGACGTTCCGTCGCCTTGTGAAGTATCACTTGTTTCTCGTCTGCCGTCAATTCTTTCTTCTGTGCCATAATCGTGTAATTTACCAAAAACAACATCAATATCAATAATCCTCTTTTCATAACCTCGTTTTAAATCGTGAAACGTATCCCCGTCCATAAAGTTATGCATTTTTCAAGGCAATATAACAACTTTTCCGAAGCTTTTCACATATAAAGGATATGAACTAAACTAAAAATTAAGAGATATGACAACAAGAACTGCAACTACAACAGCCGGACCTAAAGGATTCAGATGGTTATACCTAATCTTGGGCATCGTGCTGTTCGTTTTCGGGGTAGGTATCGTTCGCCACCCTGCCGTGTCTTACTTCGGACTGGCAATGTACTTTAGTATTATGATCATCGTGCTCGGTATCAGCGAAGTGCTGAACGCCTTCGTGGGTGGAAGCTCCCGCAACTGGGGATGGGGCCTGTTTATCGGGTTACTCGACCTCGTGATCGGTTTTGTTTTACTGCTCCATCCCGCGATAGCCGAAGACATACTCCCCTACATCGTTGGATTTATCCTCATGTTCAAGAGTATAGATTTCATCTCCGAGTCCATAGAGATGTCCTCCTTAAGAGTCAGGGGATGGGGATGGATACTCACCGCAGGCATCATCACCCTCATATTCTCGTTCATGATTGTTTTCTTCCCCGTATTCGGGATATTCAACATTATTATCTGGACAGGACTCAGTTTCATGTTCGCGGGAATATCTTCGTTCATTTACGCTTTCGTGAAATAGAAACGGAACGAGGTTCCTTTAGTTTATAAAGTTCGTAAAGTTTATAAGGTTTATAAAGTAGCGGGTGTCCTTCGGACAATGTTTAACGACAACTTATGCTACCGTCGATAAAGCACCCGCAGGAGGCAATCAACTTTATAAACTTTACAAACTTTATGAACCTTATAAACCCTTTTTCTCCTGCCACACGAAACATCCCGGGAACTCTTTTTCGATGTCAACGGGATTATCAAACAGCGCGTACACTGCCGATCCGCTTCCGGTCATAGAAACGTAAAGAGCCCCCAAGGACTTCAAACGGTCTTTTATTTCCCCGATCTCCGGGACTTTAGGAATAACCGAACCTTCAAAATCATTCCGGATCATCTCGCTCCATTCTCTCACGGGCAACTTCCCGATCTCTCGCAAATCAAACATAGCGGCACGCGGTACAATCCCCCGGTAGGCTTCCGGCGTGGATACTCCCCGATCCGGTTTCACTAGCACCATCGAGTAAGCAGCCAACGACAAATCCACGGCTTCCATCAACTCTCCCTTCCCGAAAGCAAACACCGGTCGGTTCCTCACGAAAAAGGCGCAATCACTTCCCAACCGCTCCGCGTACGCCATCAATTGTCCCTCGCTCAACCCCAAAGAGAACAATCTATTCAACCCCACCAGCGTAAAAGCGGCATCGGCAGACCCACCTCCCAAACCGGCACCGTAAGGAATAACTTTATGCAGGTGTACATCGACAGAAGGCAACCCGTGTTCTTCCGCCAACAGGTAATACGCCCGCGTGACCAGATTCTTCTCCGGGGCACAGTCAATCGGGATGCCCGTCGAAGTGAACGAGCATACTCCCTTGCTTCCTTTCACCTCGTGAATCTCAAGAATATCACGCAAGTCTATCGGGTAAAACACGGTTTCTATATTGTGAAAACCATCCGGTCTTCTCTCTGTGACATAAAGTCCTATATTAATTTTCGCGTTCGGGAACAATATCATGTGTAAACTTTATAAACTCTCTTCTGGCAAATGTAGCATTTTTCAGTATATTTGCCAAAGTAAGCTATCATATAAATATTTCGTGCCATGTTAGAATCCCTGCAATCACTAGACCAAACTATATTCTTGGCGCTCAACGCCCTGCACACACCCTATCTTGACTCGTTCATGTATATATTCACCGGAAAACTGGTATGGATACCCCTGTACGCGTCAATCCTATACGTGTTATGCCGCAATTTCAACCCGCGCATGGCTATTTTCACCGCGATCATGTTCGCGCTACTGATCTTGATCGCCGACCAGACTTGCAGTTCCATATTGCGACCGATATTCGAGCGTCCCCGCCCTTCCCGTAACCCGGAGATCGCGGACATTGTACACCTCGTCAACGGTCGTCGGGGCGGAAAATTCGGATTCCCCTCTTGTCACGCCGCCAACACGTTCGCTTTGGCGTGTTTCACGATGCTACTGTTCAAAAACAGGGCTGTCACCACCTTCTTCATGCTTTGGGCTATCGTCACCTGTTACACGCGCATCTACGTGGGAGTACACTATCCCGGTGATCTGCTTTTCGGCACCGCGGTAGGATTCGCGGCAGGTTTCATCACTTACGGCATCTATCGTTTCAGCCTCCGCGTAAACGGAATCGCCTCCGTTCTGCATTACCAAGAAAACAGGGCTTTAGTAAAACGCCCGCGTAATATGACTCACACGTCAGTCATCATTTACACGGGCTTGCTCACTATCGCCTGCTTCGCCATCTACTGCATCTGGTGGAGAACGAATTGATTTTAGATTTACGATTTTAGATTGAAATCGACAATCACTGAATCATTCTTCTCCCTTTGAATATGACTTTCGGTTCTATCACGAAAGGGATGATCGTCAATGTCGCGCTCAACTCCAGTTCCTCGTCTTTCATTTTTCCCTTGTGGGAATAGGAGAACTTCTGTCCGCCATAGTCCACTTTTCCATCCCCAGCGAGCCGAAAAGCCCCGTCAAGCAGGGTCACGCTACACGGTATCGCTTTCATCTCCACTCCCTCCACGGGCATTTTGAACCCTACCAACTCGAGCCCGACTTTTCCTTCCCCGTCCGTCCCGATCGCCACCTTGCAAGGAATAGGACCGTCGGGAATCAAAGAATTGCCATTGGAATCTTTCGCCATAGACCTGATCTTCTCCGGTATATCTAACGTCGCTTCCCCCTCGTAAACTCCCACCAAGGTAGTCGTATCACAAACGACCTCACCTTCTTCACCTTTTCCAAAATACAAGATTGCGATAACGAAAGCGATAACTATCGTCACACCCGTTAAAATAAAAATTCTTTTCTTCATCCTTCTATTTTTTCTCTTTACACAATTTTTCTGCCAATTTCACCGATCCGAGAGCGTTCAATATTCCCCCGGAAGCACACAAATCCTCGAAATACACCTTGTCTTTTCCCAGAGCCTTAATCCCCGCGGGACGGGTTACCTCCACCCCTCTCCGGGATGTAACCCCATCAAGCAACACCTGTTTCAACTCCTTCACGCTCAATTCCGGGAAGTAATTCCAAATCAGGGCTGCCACCCCCGCCACCACGGGAGCCGCCATGCTTGTTCCGGTAAACTCCTTGTACTGATTCCCCACGATCGTGGAATAAACAGCTCCCCCCTGCGCGAACAAATCGACCTCATCCTTACCGAAATTGGAACTGTTCACGGGCATCCCGTCCGCGTAAGAGTTACCCACGTTAATCAAATTCGCCACCGTCTTCCCGTTACTCAAATACCTTGTCGGATAATCATAAGCATCATTCGTGCAACGACCGTTATTCCCTGCCGCGTGCACAACCAACACCCCTTTCTTTTCCGCGAACCGAAGAGCCGCGTCCAGCCATTCCCTGTGCATGGAAACAGAACGTCCCAAGCTGATATTGATAATATTAGCCCCGTTCTCCACCGCGTACCGGATAGCCGTGGCAACATCCTTGTCATACTCGTCGCCGCCGTCCGTACACACGCGCAGGCTCATCAACCGCACGTCGGCAACCCCATCAATACCCACCCCGTTATTCCGTGTCGCACCAATGATTCCCGCCACGTGAGATCCATGCTCGTGAGGCGTCATCGTGGCATTGCCGTAGAAACGATCTTTGATATTATTCAGGTCATCCCCCACGCTCTTCCGCCCGTCCGCCTCATAAGCCCGGAGTTTACTATTATAGCGTCCCTCGAAAGTCGTCAAAAGCGTGTGCCGCAAATTCAACATCTGCTCCCAGTTATACTTGGGAGAATATTTCCAACGATCAAGATAATATTCAAACGCCTCCTTATCCGCCGCGTTCTCCAACTTCTCGCCCAAGGCGACAAAATGCTCCTTGCCCAACTCCACGCCGGAATACATTTCTTTCAACTGCCGATCGAACCCGTCCATACGTTCCGAATAAGTCTTCACGTTTATATAAGTGTTATAAGCATCAGCCAATTCGGATATTTTGGGCAATTCATTCACGTAATAACAATAAAGAGCCCTATCTTTCTTCGATAAGCGATTCGTGTCCACCCCCTCGAAACGCTTTTTCAGATACATATAATACCGGTCTGCTTCCGCCGATATCGTCTTTACCGTACCCCCATCGGGAGTTCCCAGAAAATTCCATCCATGCACGTCATCCACGTACCCGTTCCCGTCATCGTCAATCCCGTTACCCGGAATTTCACCCTCGTTCACCCACAAACTCCCCCGCAAATCCTCGTGCGCGATATCCGCCCCACCGTCTATCACTGCCACCACAACCCGTCGCTTCGGCTCACGTCCTTTCAGGTAATCGTAAGCATCATACACGGCTGCCCCGTGCATTCCATCCTTCTCGACAGACCTCAAATGCCAATCATGAGGCAAATTCTTCTTCGTCCATACCGTTTCCTGCCCTTGCACCATTCCACACAAGCACATACAACAGAACAACATTACATACCAATTTTTCATACAAACATTCTTTTATTCATTATACAAATCATCCATGTATTCCTCCCTCTTGCAACCTCCCGAAAGCATAACGAACAACCGACAAAAACGGGGTACACTTACAATTGAAAATGGAGAATTGAAAATTAGCTTCACGAGTTTAAAATTGCCGTAATTTTTAATTAGTGGCATGACAAACTCTCAACCCTTGCTACACTTAACCTACTCTTTACCTGCCCTTGAATTGGTCTTAACCCGATGGGTCGGTATACATGTTTGCCGGAATACTTCTCGCTTGTTCTTCTTAATTTCAAACTCGCAAAGCTAATTTTCAATTCTCAATTTTCAATTTTCAATTATATCGGCATACTTCTTGCATGACAACCTAAAGGTTTATCCGCCGTAAAAGATATTCGAACAATAGAAAACAAAATAAAATGAAGAAATTGGTATACAGTAAAGCGATAACGACTTTATGTCTGGGTATCATCTTGGGAACGAGTATGAACGGTATAGCCCAAACAGCCCCACCGGTCACGGAGAAACTGATTCCTTACGGGGATTTCAACAGTTGGATGGTCCGAATCATCGACGAATCATTCGTTATCGGCGGAAACACGAAAATCCTTTACGAGGTTGCCCCCGTAGATACCATTCGGGGTGCCGTTCCGTACAACAGTTCCCCCGTATCCCCTTGGCGTACATCCAACGTGATGGCAAAAGTCAGCGGTGTCACGAAATGCAGTATCTCCGTGTTCCCGGAGAAAAGAGGCGACGGACAATGCGTGCGCCTCGAAACACTCATGGAAAACTGCAAAGTGCTGGGACTCGTGAATATCACCGTGCTCGTGCCGGGTACCATTTACCTCGGGGAAATGCTGGAACCCATCAAGGATACCAAAAACCCGCAAAGCAAATTGAACGCCGGAATCCCTTTCACGGAAACCCCGAAAGCC
>QWCH01002833.1_pt1 | contig 23966 bp, 25 predicted proteins | sample 1972671 | NCBI WGS metagenome assembly QWCH01 (sample SAMN09866713, study PRJNA288562) | Human gut metagenome isolate term3_stool, whole genome shotgun sequencing... | isolation source: gut | host: Homo sapiens | place: USA: California
ATGTCTCGCACATCCTCAAAGCTGTCCTTAACATTATCTAAATCAATACAGACAAACGGATCATCTTCAGTTAAAACAAACGATAGACCATCACAACCGCTTTTTTCTAAGCCATCTAAGGCAGTTTCAAAATCTGTCCAGTTCTCTTTTTTGTTCCATTCATTTGCTTCACAAGTGATTGGACTGATTGGGATTTTTACAGCTTTTGCATTCCCCTTTTTATCTTTGTTATGATAAATTTTAAACCATAACCATTGCTTGCAGTCTTTTAATTCCTGTGGAATATTGTTAATATATGTTTCTTTATTTATCATTTTTTACCTCCATAATTGTGTTGATGATAGAAGTACAACCTGATAAAATATTTTTAAGAGTTGCAATCTTATCAGGTTGCTTCTTGACTCTATCTATTGCAGTAGGTAGAGTCATTTTTATTTCTATTCACCGTTTCAAACATTTCCAGAATATATGCCAAAAGTTCAAGCTTATTTTCTTCAATATCGCAGTCCAAATTAACATTTTTAAAATATTCTTCAAGCATTTTCAGTTTCGTTTTCAGTTCATCAAACACTCTTATATTTCCAAATACCTCAACTTTATGATTTATACTCATTTGAATCATATAATCCTGTTTGTTTAATCCTGATAATACTATTTTCTCTTCCAATAAACTTTTTTCTTCTGGAGACATTCTGAAATTCACTATAATATTTCTTTTTCTATTTTTATCGACTTTCAGTTTTCTACCTTTTGTTTGTAGACTTTCTCTTTTAAATATCTTACTCATCTTAATAAATTTAATTCCTTTCTTTCTCTATCATTTCAATGATTTCCAACTGCTTTGACGGATATAAATGTGCATAGTTTAAGGTTATTGAGATACTTTCATGACCTAATCTTTCTGCAATTACCACCGGAGAAAAACCTTGCTCTATCAAATAAGCAACATGAGAATGTCTTAAATCATGAACTCTAATTCGTTTTACTCCTGATAACTTACAAGCTCTATCCATTTCATGATGTAAATATGATTTTGTAAAATTAAATAGTCTCGCCTTTGAATCCAGATGATAAAACATCCCAAAGAAGTCTGACATTTCATCACATAGAAATTGTGGTAATTGAATTACTCTATTGCTTTTTTCTGTCTTTGGAGATGTAATGTAATCTTTTCCTTTTAACCTTTGAAATGATTTACTAATAATTAGAGTTTTCTTCTCAAGATCAAAATCGTCTTTTGTAAGTGCAAGCAATTCACCTTCTCTAATACCGCACCAATAAAGTATCTCAAAAGCATAGTATGAGGAAGGTTTGCTCTTAACACTTTCAGCGAATTTTTCATATTCCTCTTTAGTCCAAAATAACATTTCCTGTGCTTTCGCTTTTCCCATCTTAGTAGTTTTATGAACAGGGTTGCTTGTTAAACCGTAATATTTATTGGCATGGTTAAGAATCGCATTTAGTTGATTTTGAATCGTTCTTAAGTAAGTTTGAGAATATTGTTTCCCCTCACCATCTGACTTTTTAAGCAATTCATTTTGCCACTGTAAAATATCTGTAGCTGTTATTTCAGCTATAGATTTCTTGGCAAAGTAAGGTATTATTTTCGTTTCTATAATATGAACCTTTGTCAAATAAGTGTTGTATTTAATTCTTGGCTTTAAATCGCTCAAATAGATTTCAACAAAGGATTCAAAAAGCATATTCAAATCTCTCGACTTACTTGCTAAAAACTCCCTTTCATATTCCAATGCCTCTCTCTTTGTAGCAAATCCACGTTTTGTATGGATTTGTTTTACTCCTTGCCAATCAACATACCTTAAATAGATTTTCCATGTGCCTCTTTCTTTATCCTTGCTGGCTGACACATCATCACCTCCTATACTTCTTTCGTTTGACCATAACAGTTTTCTTCATAAAATTTTCGATTAACCTTACCTGCAATCACTATCAGGTTCGGATTGTCTTTTAGCATTCTCTCATTTAATTCTTTTATCATTTTGTATGCTTTGGGTTTTGAAACTCCCCAATCTTTGCTGACTTCTTCAGCATCAACATACATCTTTCTCATATTTTTCCTCCTTTTCTATTTATTTGAACTTGCGATATATATTAGTATACTGATTTATATAACAGAAGTCAATAGTTATTTCTAATTTTTATCAGAATTTCTCTTTATTTTTAGTATACGATTTGATATAATAATATATAATAAATATAGGAGATTATAATATGAATAATAAAACTGTATCGGAACGATTGAAATATCTTCGTTCTATAAATAAAAAAACACAAAAAGAATTTGCTGAGTTTTTAGGAATACCTCAGCCTTCTATGTCTGCATACGAAAACGGAAAAAACAATCCTACAATAGATGTTCTGATAGATATTGCCGATAAATGCAAAGTATCTTTAGACTGGCTTGCCGGAAGAAGTGACTATACTTTAGGTCTTTCAAGCATGAGAGATTTTGTATTATTTATGTATGAACTGGCAATGAAAAAAGAAATCGGATTTGAAATAATTGTGGAAGATAAATTCCCCAATAATGACATTGAAACTGATGAAAATAAATGGAATGTCAAGCTTGTGTTCTATGGCAATGACAAAGAGCATCCGTTTAATGCAGATGTTTGCAATATTTTAAAAGAACTATCAGATAATCTGTTTGACTTGGAGTCCTACTCCATTACAAAAGAACAGTTTGATTCCATGAAAAATAAATCCGTAGAGTATTATTCTCTACCACTAACACAAAAAGAATTTGAGGAACTTTCAAGAGATGAAAGAGTAAAAAAGCATATTGAATATTTCAAAAAAAGTAATATACTTCAAGAGATATAGTTAGTTATAAGGAGGGTTTATTCATTTGAGTAAGAAAAAAGAGTTGGAAAAACAAAACTATGAAATAGATTTATCTAAAAAACATTTTATAAGTAGTAATGATAATATCAATATATTTTCCATGAACGACTATCAAACTGATGCCAAGACACTGTTACACCAATTGATAAATACTTTTGAAATTGGAAAAACAGCTAACAAAATAATTAACCCGGAATTAGACTATGCAGTCAAATTTACTCCTGAATTGTTAAAAAAAATGGAAATGCACGATGTTCGTTTTCTAAAAGATAAAATAACCGGAGACTTATTGCCTGATTTATATGATTATACCGAAAAAGGCTTAGGTGGGAAAATTCGATTAGAAATTAAAGGAAAAGCGACAAATCAAGACATGATAAATTTTCATAATGCCATACATAATATGTTTGAGCAGCAACAATATCAACTCCTAATGGAAGAAATCCAAGAGTTGCACATAATTGCAAAAAGAATCGAAAGAGGACAAGATAATGATAGATTCGCCAAGGTAAATGCAGGTAGAAAGCATTTAATAGATGCATTGAATTATAAAGGTAATCTTGATGAAAAAAGAAAGCTCATACTTGATTCACTTTCTATGCTAAGAGAAGGAAGGGAACTGATTGAAAAAACACTAATTGATAAATTAAATTCTTTGGAAGAAATTCCAGAATCTAAGCTAAAACTGATATGGACTTGTTTTAAAAAAACAAATTATTATGAAACTCAAACTACAAGATATAACGACATACAAGAATATTTTCAATATTATTGTATGTCTATAGAACCTATGGCATATGCATACACATACTTAAAACAGCCTCATCTAATATGCTCATTGTTGGATGATAGCAAAAAAGTTTTTGAACATCAAAATTTATATAGAATATCAAAAATTGAGCCTATGTTATCTTATAATAATTTTGAAGAAATGTGGTATAGATCACCAGAATATTATAAAACAAAATTGCTAAACACTTATGAACAAGACTATCATAATGATAATATACTAATACGATTTAAAGGTAACGAACTTTTGGAGGCAATGGATAATGAAAACAAACAATAAAAAAGAAAAAAATATTTATAGAATCGCAAGTCAAGTAGGCAAAGCCGTCAAACCAGTAGGACAAATTGCTTTAGGAGTAATTGTAATCCCAGTTATAAAATCAATATCTAAATTAATATCATTCTGTTTGATAGGGTTTGAAGGAGGTCGTATGGGAGGTTGGCGGCTTCTACTGTCATGGCGTCTGTGGAGGTGACGGCTCTGATGGCTACTACGTTGTCGTAGCTTCTGGCGTCGCCTTTTACTCCTACGGTTTTAATTGGGGTCCATACTGTGAAGTATTGCCATATGTCTTCATTTAAGCCGAAGTTTTTAACTTCTTCTCTTAGGATGGCGTCGGTTTCTCTGACTATCCTTAGTTTATCTTCGGTGATATCTCCCATGACTCTGATGCCGAGTCCTGGTCCTGGGAATGGTTGGCGCCATACCATATCGTGTGGGATGCCGATTGCTTCACCTACTGCCCTTACTTCGTCTTTAAAGAGCATTCTTAGTGGCTCTACTAGACCTTTGAAGTCCATGTCTTCTGGTAGACCGCCTACATTGTGGTGGCTTTTGATGACACTTGCCTTATCTTTTCCAGATTCTATTACGTCTGGGTAGATGGTGCCTTGGACTAGGTAGCTTGCTCCACCAATTTTTTTGGCTTCTTCTTCGAATACTTCAACAAAGTGGTTGCCGATTATTTTTCTCTTGGTTTCTGGGTCTGATACTCCTTTTAGGAGGTCTAAAAATTCTTTAGACTTATCTACCATTTTGACGTTTAGGCCAAGATTTTTGTAGGTTTCCATTACAGATTTGGCTTCATCTTTTCTGAGTAGTCCATGGTCTACGAATATACATTGGAGCTTATCTCCGATTGCTTTTGAGACTATGGTTGCTGCAACAGAGCTGTCTACCCCACCTGATAGGCCGCAAATCATTTTTTCGCCTGCGTATTTATTTTTGATTTCTTCTATAATTTCTGTGGCGAAGTCTGCCATTTTCCAAGTTTTTTCTGCCTGGCATATGTTTAATACGAAGTTTTCTAAGATTTCCCTGCCATATTCAGAATGAACTACTTCTGGGTGAAATTGCACAGAATAGATTTGCTTTTTATCATTTTCCATTGCTGCAATTTCTGTATTTGCTGTCTTTGCTGTTGCCTTAAAGCCATCAGCAATTTTTGCTACCCTATCTCTATGGTTCATCCAGATTATTGATTCTTCTGGAATATTTTTGAATAGTTCTGAATTTGTGTCTACTTGTAATTCTGTTTTTCCATATTCTGCGAGGTTTGGTGTTTCAACTTCCCCACCAAATACAAAGTTTATAAATTGGTGACCATAGCAGATACCCAATACTGGTACTCCTAGGTCAAAGATTTTCTCATCTGCCCTTGGGCTTTCTTCGTTATTTACTGATTGTGGACCACCTGTTAGGATTATTCCTGCAAGATTGTTTAAATCAAGATCTTTTAGGTCGGTGTCGCATTCGTGTAGTTCTGCAAATACACCCATTTCCCTAACACGTCTTACAATTAGTTGGTCATACTGACCACCAAAATTTAATACTAGGATTTTTTCTTTTGACATAGTCTTCCCTTCTTGAGTCTTAGCTCTTTTCTTCCCTTTCCTCTGGGAATTTTTCAAAGTAATATTCGATAATTTCTGTAGCTGTTTGTTCGATTGTATTTTCTGTTACATCTATTACCTTGCAATCAAGGTCTTTGAAGACCTCCATGGCATAATCAAGTTCGTATTTGATTCTTTCCTTGTCAAAATACTTACTTTCTCCCATTAGACCAAGTGTTTTGGTCCTTTGAGACCTGATGTTAGAAAGTTTATCTGGATCAATTACAAGACCTATTACCCTGTCAGGATCAACCTCGAATAGTTCTTGAGGGATTTCTGATTCTGGCAAGAGGGGTAGGTTTGATACCTTGAAATTTTTGGTGGCTAGGATCATGGTTGTGGGAGTTTTAGATGTTCTGGATACGCCAACTAAGACTATATCAGAGTCCAAAAATCCCCTTGGATCCTTTCCATCATCATATTTAATAGCAAACTCTATAGCATTTATCATATTGAAATAGCCGGTAGATAGGGTCCTTGTGAGGCCCGGTTGCCTGATTGCCTTCATGCCTGTCAATTCTTCAAATTTATTTATACCATAGGAGAGGATGTCAAGCACAATTATATTTTCTTTTTTTGCCCTAGCTCTTAGGTGGAGGGCTAGGTCCTTATTCGCTATTGTCATTACAATTACGGATTCCTTATCTAGGCCATCCATAATTATATCTAGCTCAGCCTTACTACTTATATCCGGTTTTCTAATTACCCTTGTTTCTAGGTCTGGAAATTGGCTGGTAACGGATTTTATATAGTTGATTGCAGTTTCTCCTGTCGAATCACTTATAATTACAATCGTTAAAACATCTTCCATCACTATCTCCTATCTTACTATCTCAGAAATATCAAAAATTTTAGCCATTCTTCTCTTGAGTAAGTTTAGCATGGCTAGCCTATTATTTTTAACTTCTTCATTGTCTACATTTATCATTGTGTTGTCTAGATAGTCATTTCCTACTAAGCTTGTGGCTTGGATATTTTCTAATTCTTTCTTATAGTCAGCGCTGCTTACAAGACCAAAGTTTTCGAGTTTTGTTATTTCCTCGTAGAATTTTCTTTCAAGGTCTGTTTCAAGGAGGTCTTCTCTGATTTCTCTATCTTCACTTTCCTTGGTTAGGTTGTTTATCCTAATTAAATATGAAAGCGAATCATCATTTTCTCCTATGAAGTCGCTGACAGCCTTAACTTTTTCACTCATTTTCAAAATATTTGTGAAGTTTGTATTTATTACTGAATTTACGATATCATACCTGTAGCCATCATCTAATAGCTTGTTTTTAAGCCTATCTTTGATGAAGGTTAGGGTCTCATCCATGGTTTTATCGTAGTCAAAGGCTAGGGCGTTAATCTCTGTATAAACCAAAAGAGCCTCAGCTATTAACTTTTTGATATCAACGTCGATACCATTTTCTAAGATTATATTAATTATTCCAAGGGCTGCCCTTCTTAAACCGAATGGGTCACGACTACCTGTTACATAATTTTCTATAGCATAAAGACCAACTATGGAGTCCATCTTATCAGCTATGGCAAGTAGGATGCCTACTACAGATTTAGGTGTCTCTGAATTTTGGTTTTTAGGTAGGTATTGTTCCTTGATAGCTGTGGCTACTCTTTGGTTTTCGCCAGAATTTAGGGCGTAGATTGCGCCCATAGTTCCCTGAAGCTCAGTAAATTCTACAACCATCCTTGTTACAAGGTCTGCCTTTGACAAGTAGGCTGCTCTTTTAGCATCTTCTGCTATATCGTCACCAAGACTTAGTTCTTTTTGATAGCTTGTCGCAAGCTCAACAAGTCTTTTTGTTTTCTGACCCATATTGCCAAGGCCTTCAAAAAATACAAGGTTATCAAGGTCTTTGACATAAGACTCTAATGTATTAGCTGCATCTAGGTCATAGAAGAATTTAGCATCTTCAAGCCTTGCAACTAAAACTTTTTTATTTCCTTCAATTACATTTTGACTTTCATAGTCATCCCCATTTCTGACTAGGCAGAAATAAGGAAGAAGTTTTTTCTTATCATCAAGGATAGGAAAATATCTTTGGTGGTCCTTCATAGGAGTAGTAATTACTTCCCTAGGTAGTTCTAGGTAGGAATGATCAATTTCACCAACTAGGACTGTAGGATATTCAACGATATTTACTACCTCATCAAGGAGGTCATCGTCTTTCATATATTCTCCACCAACTTGACTAGATACAGAATTTAGCCCCTTAAGGATAATATCTCTCCTGTCCTTGCCCCTTAGAATTACGTAATTTTCTTTTAGTTTTGCTTCATATTCTGAAATGTTTTCTATAACAATCTTATCAGAGCCAAGTGTCCTGTGACCCTTAGTAATGTTGCCTACTTCAATGCCTTCAGCATCAAAATCGAGAACCTTATCATCCAATAATGAAACAAACCACCTGATTGGTCTGGCCCATCTGATTGACTTGCCTCCCCACCTCATTGATCTTGGGAAAGAAATTGATTTTACAATTTCATAGACATTTTCTTTTAGGATTTCCTCTAAGGACTTGCTTTCTTCCTTCTTTTCAACAAAGACGTAGTCTTCGCCCTTTTGCTCCTTGATAATTACATCAGAAAGCTCTGCCTTTTGGCCCTTAAGGAAGCCAAGAAGAGCTCTGGATGGATTATTATCCTCATCATAGGCAATCTTTGCACTTGGTCCCCTAACAGAAATCACTTCTTGCTGGGCAGTTTCTGCCACGTTTTTTAAAAGGACCATAAATCTTCTTGGGGTAGATTCGATTTCTACATCTTCGTAGGATAATTTATTTTCAGATAAAAGTTTTTCAAATTTTTCCTTTAATTGGATTTTGGTATTTTTGACATAATCTGAAGGTATTTCTTCTACTCCAATTTCTAATAGGTAATTATGCATGCTTTTCCTTTCTTAAGAGAGGGAAGCCAAGCTCTTCTCTTTTTTCAATGTATTTTTGGGCTACTAGACTTGATATGTCTCTAACTCTTTTGATATAGTGGTTTCTTTCTGAAACAGAAATCGCTCCCTTGGCATCAAGGGTATTAAAGGTGTGGCTGGTTTTTAGAACATTATCATAGGCTGGATAAATCAAACCAAGCTCAATTAACCTTTCTGCTTCTTTTTCATAAATATTAAATAAGGTTTCTAGAGTTTCATTATCCGCATCTTCGAAAGAATATTTTGAATTTTCATATTCTGGAAGTTTGAAAACATCACCGTAGGTTAGGTTTTCTGACCATTTGATGTCATAAACATTATCAACGTCTTGAAGGTACATACAAATTCTTTCAAGGCCAATGGTAATCTCCCCACTTTCAAGGGCACAGTTGATACCACCTACTTGTTGGAAATATGTGAATTGGGTAATTTCCATTCCATCAAGCCATACTTCCCAACCAAGTCCCCAAGCACCGAGGGTTGGAGATTCCCAGTTGTCTTCAACAAACCTAATATCGTGTTTTTTTGGATCTATGCCTATGGTTTCAAGACATTTTAGGTATAAATCTTGGATATTAGATGGAGTTGGTTTTAACAAAATTTGCATCTGGTGGTGTTGGTAAAGTCTGTTTGGGTTTTCCCCGTACCTACCATCTGCAGGTCTTCTGGAAGGTTCAACATAGCAAACCTTCCATGGTTCAGGACCGAGAGCCCTTAAAAATGTGTGAGGGTTCATAGTTCCTGCACCCTTTTCGATGTCGTATGGAATCATGACCGAACAACCTTGTTCTTTCCAATACTCCTCTAGTTTTAGTATTAAATCTTCAAAGTACATTTACATTCCTTTCGAGCGCCTTTTTGACCCATTCAAGCGACGGATAGGTCGCAAGGTCTAGGTTTTTTAGGCAATAGTCTATTATTATTTTGCCAATTTTTGGATAAGCTTCTACCAATTTTATATCTTCAAGTTCTTCAGATTTTGTATAAAGAAGCTTATTGAAATACACAAATTCTTCATAGGTCATAAAGACCCTATCAAAAATCTGATCTTTACACTCATCACAAATTGCTGATGACTCACTTGGTGAAAAATACAAGTATTTACCCCTTATATTTTTACCACATATGCCACAAGTTTTAAAGTTTGGTTTGAAACCTGAAAATGAAATATACTTTAGGAGAAAGCCTAAAAATATATTTACTTGGTTTTTTTCCGCCTCTTCGAAGGCATCAAAGCTATTTGTAAGAAGGGTAAAAACCGTTCCTATCTGGATATGATCTATCGTCCTAAGTAATAAATCGCATATTGCAGATTTATATAATATTATATCAAAATTTTTATTTGATTTGTAGTAGGGATTTAAAACAATTCCCTCCCTCAAACCATAAAATTCCTTGCCGGACTTATATAGGTCAAAGGATGCTAGGATAAACCTAGTTGTAAGGGCTAAGTTTTTAGAATTTTTCTTTAAAACGCCCTGGCAAGATATGGAAATTTTGCCCATGGTTTCTGTGAAAACTTCGATAATTTTGGAAGATTCCTTGTAATTAAATTCCCTGAGGACTATGCCCCTTACATTCTTAAGGTCTGCCGTAGCCAAACCTATCCACCAACTTTTCTTTCTTGCGCCAATCTTTTTCTACCTTGACCCAAAGCTGGAGATTGACCTTGCTATCTAAAAAGGTCTCTATCTCGCTTCTTGCGTCAATGCCGATTTGCTTTATCATTTTACCGTTTTTGCCGATAACAATCTGCTTATGAGAATTTTTTTCCACAATGATTGTTGCCCTTATATCTATTAGGGGCTTGTCATCTCTCTGTTTAAAATCATCAATCCTAACTGCAAGACCATGAGGGACCTCTTCTGAAAGAAGTCTTAGGGCCTTTTCCCTGATGATTTCCGAAACCACAAACCTCTCGGTCTTGTCGGTGATCATGTCCCTGTCATAGTAGGCCGGACCATCATCTAGGTAGGATTTTACCCCATCTATATAGGTGTGCACATTGGTATCGTCTAAGGCAGAAATGGCTATTATCTTATCAAAAAGTCCTACCCCTTCATAAAGATTTTTTATCTCTTCAATTTCCTCTTCATTTAAAAGGTCAATTTTATTTATCAATAAAATTATAGGAACTCTAACTTTTCTAAGTTCATCGATAATCATCTGATCAAGCTTACCAATCTCCTTAGACTCATCAACCACGTAGGTTACGACATCTGATTCATTTAGGGAATCCTTAGAAAAACTTAAAAGTCTTTCTTGAAGAACATTTCTTGGCTTTTGGATGCCAGGCGTATCTATAAAAATAAGCTGGCTATCTTCGTCGTTATATATTATATTTATCTTATCTCTGGTAGTTTGAGGTTTGTTTGAAATGATGGAAATCTTCTCTTTTAGAATTTTTTCCATAAGAGTTGATTTGCCAACATTTGCCCTACCAACTACTGATATAAATCCTGATTTCATTCTAAATCCTTTTTACTAAAACTTTCTGGCAAGAGGTCTTCGATGGTATAAGTCTTGTAGTTTTCAGAATCCTTTGCCACAACTATCCTCGTATCACCATCTGCAAATTCTCTTATAAATTGCCTACAAACCCCACAAGGATATGTATATTCGCTATCGCCAGTTATTACTATGTAGGCAAAATCTCTTTCCCCCTGGGTAATGGCTGTAGAAAGAGCATTTCTTTCAGCGCAAAGACTTGGAGAATAGGCAGCATTTTCTACATTTACCCCATCAAAAATTTTGCCAGACTTGGTCATTACGACACAGGCTACATGAAAATTTGAGTAGGGTGCATAGGCCCTTTTTTTAAGCTCTATGGCTTTTTTTATCAAATCCCTTATGTCCATCATGAAAATATCCCAAATATAGCCATAGCCATGGATGTACCAAGTATGGCTCCTCTCACAATTTCTCTTGCAGAATGGATATCAGCCTCGTACCTGGACTCGGCAACTATTAAAGCAAGGACTACAAGAAGAAGTCTTACCAAGGGTTCTTTCACCATAAGAATCCCAACAGTTGCAAGGCAAAAGGCGACAGAGGTATGGCCTGAAACAAAACCACCTTTAAAGGCTGTGCCGTGGCCCTCATAGAAAACTCCCTTAAGAAAAATTGTCAAAATTATTACCAGAGATATGGCAATTAAAGCCAAATGCGATGGTCGTCTTGCAATTTTTAGGATTACTGAATCATAAAAATTTAAAAACTTGTCAAAAAATATTAGATAGCCGACAAAGCCTGCATTCAAAGCTGCAACAAAGGTCGCAGCTGCTGATACATCCTTACCTGCCTTGGCAAGTTTTGAGAACTTACCCCCACTTGCCAAATCTACTACCTCTTCTAAGGCTGTATTTAAAAGCTCAAGGGCAATAACAAAGGCAATGGAGAATACTAAGAACATCATCTCAACCCTAGATAGGTTGAAAAATAAAGATGCGATTAGGACTAGGATTGATGCTAGGATATGAAATTTCATATTTTTTTCGTGGTTAATAGCATAAACCAGCCCCTCATAGGCATAGTCAAAACCTTTCAAGAATTTTTGCCCGTGAGTTAATTTAAGGGGCTCAAAGTCTTCGCCCTCGCCTTTTTTCAACTCATCAAGAATCTCTTTTTTTAAATTTTCTTTAAGTTCGTCGTAGTTTTTATCCATTAATCTATTTAAAAACTCCTAGGTTTTTCATAACCTCTTTTTCTCTAGATCTCATCTCTAGCTTGTCATCTTCTTCTATGTGGTCATAGCCTAAAAGATGGAGGGTTGAGTGGCAAATAAGATACATCATCTCTCTTTCAAGTGAATGGCCAAAATCTTTTGCTTGATTTTCTGCCACATCCAAGCAAATAACTATGTCTCCCAGAAGGAAAATAGGATTTCCCTCATTATCATAGCCTTCTTCATCCATTGGAAATGATAAGACGTCAGTTGGTCTATCCACCTCCCTGTATTCCTTATTGAGCCTATGGATGGTTTCCATATCCACTATAGATAGAGAAACTTCAGCATTTTCTGTAAAATTTTCTACCCTTAGGACTTCTTCTATAGTTTTTTCTGCCCTTTCCCTAATAAGGTCAAGGTCCAAATCCTTCTTTGTGTCATTCGCTAACAGAAGATTCATTTTCTTTTTTCTTTCTTTCTTCTTCCATCATCCTATCATCCTTTTCATAGGCATCGATTATCCTTTGGACGAGTGGGTGACGGACAACGTCAATTGAAGTAAAACTCATAAAATCAATTCCTGGCACATTTTTTAGGATTTGACTGGCTGAAACAAGACCAGACTTCCTGCCACGAGGGAGGTCAACCTGGGTCTTATCACCTGTAATTATCGCCTTTGAACCATAACCCAAACGGGTTAGAAACATCTTCATCTGCTCGTAGGTTGTATTTTGTGCCTCATCAAGAATTACAAAAGAATTATCCAAGGTCCTTCCCCTCATATAGGCAAGGGGAGCGACTTCTATGATGCCCTTTTCTACAAGGGCCTGGTAGGTTTCAAAACCCAAAATTTCAAAAAGCCCATCGTAAAGAGGTCTTAGGTATGGGTCAACCTTATCTTGCAAATCACCCGGCAAAAATCCTAAGCTCTCGCCCGCTTCTACAGCCGGACGGGTGAGAATAATCCTATTTACTTCGTTGTTTTTAAAGGCACGCACAGCCATGGCTACAGCCAAATAAGTCTTACCTGTGCCTGCTGGACCGATACCAAAAACAATATCATTCGCCAAAATCTTTTCTATATATGATTTTTGTCCCAAAGTCTTTGGCTTAATTGGCTTGCCTGCGGCTGTTGTGACAATCACATGGTCAAGGAGAGCCTTAACCACATCCTTGTTTTCCCTCTCGAGCATATCTGCATCGTATTTTAATCTTTGAAAGCTAAGCTCTCCATCTCTCTTAAGCTCGGATAAAAGCTGGATAATTAGCTTTTTGGCAAGGTCAACATGCCCTTCTTCGCCATTTATTTCTAAACTATTGTCCTTAAGCTTAAGTTTAACGTCAAACCTATCTTCTATATATTTTCTATTTGAATCAAAATTGCCAAAAAGCGAAATAATTCTTCCCGGCTCTTCTATTTCTAAAAATTCCTTAATATTTTTCTCCTAGCGTCTTTTAGAAACTGGCGGGCCTAGGATTTCTGCCATTATTATGGCATCCTTAAGCCTCTTTCTATTTTTTTCTTTCGCCATTTCTTCTCTAATCTTATCTGTCTTTTCTTTTTGCTCTGCCTCTTTTAATCTCTTTAGGGCAGCAGAATCTCCCTCTTCAGGCTTTTTGAATTTTTCTGCGTGTTTTGTCCTAAGGTCTGATTTTAACCTTCTTTGGGCTTCTATATCTGGTTTTGGTTGACTTTGGAATTGATCTAATTCCATATTTTCTACCAAATCATTTAGGTAGCCAATTAGGGATTTTTTCCTTGGACTTTTCTTCACTTCGAAAAATGGGGTTTGTATTTTTCCCTTCTTTTCATTTTCTGCTTGAATCTCTTCTGCGAGATTTTCCAAAAAAGATAAGAAAGACTTATTTTTATTTGCCATCTAGGTCAGCCTCATCATTTGAGATTGACTGTCTCATCTTTGTGTCTGCCTTGATATTTTGAAGGTTGTAATAATCCATTACTCCAAGATTTCCTTCTTTGAAGGCTTGAGCTATGGCAAGTGGGATTTGGCTTTCTGCTTCCACAACCTTGGCCCTGTTTTCTTGTTCAAGGGCGATAGCTTGGGCACGTCTTTCTTCGGCCTTGGCTTGGGCGATATTCTTATCTGCTTCTGCCTGGTCTCTTTGAAGTTCAGCGCCGACGTTTCTTCCAACATCCACATCTGCTATATCAATTGATAAAATCTCAAAGGCAGTACCAGAGTCAAGTCCCTTGTTTAATACAGTTTGAGAAATGTTGTCTGGATTTTCCAAAACTTCTGCGTGGGTTTCTGAAGAACCAACTGTGGTTACTATACCTTCGCCAACTCTAGCTATAATAGTCTCTTCACCTGCACCACCGACTAGCCTTTCAATGTTGGCCCTAACAGTAACCTTAGCAATTACCTTCACCTCTATACCATTTTTAGCAACAGCTGCTATGGTTGGAGTGTTGATTACCTTTGGAGTTACAGACACTTGGACAGCCTCAAACACATTACGACCTGCAAGGTCAATGGCTGCGGCTTGTTCGAAAGAAAGGTCGATATTTGCTCTTTCTGCTGCAATTAGAGCGTCAACAACTTGGTTGATATTACCACCTGCAAGGTAGTGGCTTTCAAGGTCATTTGTGGCAATGTGGATGCCTGCTTGGTGGGATTTAATCATGGCATTTACGATTTTAGATGGAGAAACTCTCCTAAATCTCATCGCAACTAAGCTTGCCATAGAAATCTTAAGGCCTGAAAACCTCGCTGTGATCCAAAGACCAACTGGTACCATTGTAAAAAATACTACGACTAATACAAAAATTAGTCCCATCATTATAAATTCCATTACATCTCCTTTACTATTATGTGGCCATCTTTAACACCTATGACAGAAACCACCTTAGATTTTTCGATAAATTCTGCCCTGGCCATAGCATCATAAATTTCACCATCAATTTCAATCCTGCCTGTTGGCCTTAGGATTGACTTTGTATAGCCTATACTTCCAATAAGATTATTTAGATCCTTGTTAGGTCTAGGTCGTCTTTTATTTTTCTCAGACCCTTCCAAAACATAGGCATCAAATAAATTTGCCCTAAAGCCTAGCTTTACAAAGACTGTCATAGTAATGACAACTGCAAGGCCTGTGGCAAGGATGACAAATATTCCTGTGTGAGGATCTGTGAAGGAATCCATCACTGAATAAGTCGTAAGGGCAAGCCCTGCCACCCCAATTATTCCAAAGCTAGGAATAAAAAGCTCCAAACTTAAAAGGGAAATTCCCACGATAAAGGTGAGAACTGTGATGTTATCTGCTATGTTGTACTTGGCATTGGCATAGTAAAAATAAGCAAAAAGCACTACAGCTGCACCGGCGAAAAGAAGCTTTTTTTGGGTAAATAAGAGACATATCAAAGATATGACTGCGAGAATAAAACTTGTCGCAATAAAAAGGTCATTTCCTAGCATATTTTTCTCCATTCTTAAATGCGAATCCATGAATTTAAAAATAAAAATCTCTTCTTAAATTCAGGGATTATCTTTTATCTTCCTTATAACTATTATCTAGTAAATGAGGTTAAAAATCAACATAGAAGGGCTTTGTTCGCTACTAATAAATAAGACATTAAAGCTACAAGCGCAAATTTTTTTGCAAAAAAATAGTGTCTTTCTAAAGCAAGTAAGATAGGATTCTTGCTTTTAAAATCTCGCCTACTCATCCATTGTCTTAGCCTTAGCAAATCTATCTTGCTAGGAACCTGTTAGTTTATCCTAACGCTTTTGTTAGTCGCAACTTGGGATATAATCTAAATATTATTTATAATTGAAAATTAGCCATAAAAATATATAGTTTCTATATATTGGAGGCTATTATGAAAGAATTTTGGTCTTATGATAAAAAAGAAATCTTTAACCAACTAAAGACAAGTGAAAAGGGCTTGACCAGCCAAGAAGCAGAAACCAGGATAGAAGACTACGGAAAAAATACTCTCAAGGAAGTAAAATATTCTTCAAAATTTATGGTTTTTATATCTCAATTTAAAAGTCCTATTACCCTAATCCTTATTTTCGCAGCAATTTTGTCAATTTTTACGAAAGATTATTCTGATGGATTCATTATTTTAACCATCATCATGATTTCATCGTTCCTAAGCTACCTAAACGAAAGCCATGCCCAAGATGCTGTAAAAAAGCTCCTTTCAAGTGTGAGTGTAAAGTATACAGTCCTAAGGGATGGAAAGTTCCAAGAAATTGATAACGCAGGCTTAACTTTGGGAGATATTATTAAGGTTACAACTGGCGATATGATTCCAGCTGATTGCCTGCTCATTGATGTGAATGCACTTACAACAGACGAATCAAGCCTAACTGGAGAAACTTTTCCAGTAGAGAAAAATGTAAAAATTTTAGACGCCACTACCAGCCTTTCCCACAGGGAAAATTCCCTTTGGATGGGCACCCATGTCATCAGCGGGTCAGGCCTAGCTGTTGTAGTAAACTTAGCAAAAAACTCAGAATTCGGAAAGATTACCTCCTCCCTAGGCCAAAAAGATACCGACACTGATTTTGAAAGAGGAATAAAAGACTTTGGAAACCTGATTTTGCACGTAACAATCCTCTTGATTTGTCTAATATTTTTATTTAACATTATTTTGAACAAGTCATTTTTAGAATCCTTCATGTTTGCCTTGGCCCTTTCTGTTGGCCTCACTCCACAAATGTTGCCAGCCATTATAAGTGTAAACTTATCCAAGGGTGCAAAAAGGATGTCTGATGAGGGAGTTATCGTTAAAAAACTCAATTCTATCGAAAATTTTGGATCAATGACCATTATGTGTTCTGACAAAACAGGCACCATAACCAAGGGCAAGGTCAAACTCGATTATGGACTTGCCTATAATGAAGAAAAATCTGACGACTTAATTAGGCTTGCAAGCATAAATTCATATTTTCAAGAAGGCTACAAAAATCCGATTGACGAGGCGATTCTCCAGGGAAATACCACTGACTTTTCACCTTACAAAAAACTTTTTGAAATCCCTTATTCCTTTGAAAACAAGATTTTGTCTGTGGCTGTAAATGACTCTTCTAACTTAGCACAAAAAAACTTCATGGTAACCAAGGGCGCTTTTGAAAATATTGTTGGGGTTTGCAAGACCTATGAAAAAACAGACAAGAGCCAGGGGCCTATTGGTGAAATCAAAAATCAAATAACTGAACTTTTTAACAAATATTCTGCCCAAGGCTACAGGGTGTTGGGTCTTGCCTATAAATTTTTAGATGATGGGGAGAATATCAAAGAAGAAAAGGCAAGTGATATGATTTTTAAGGGCCTGCTCCTATTTATAGACCCCCTCAAAGATGACGTTAAGGATGTAATCTGTGAGATGGATAGGCTGGGCGTTTCTCTAAAAATGATTACTGGAGATAATAAAGAAATTGCAAAAAATATCGGCAGTCAAATCGGTCTTGACCCTGCAAAGATTCTGTTGGGCGAAGATTTAAAGGACTATTCCCTAAGCCAACTTAATAAAAAAGTCCTAGATGTTGACATTTTTGCTGAGATAAGTCCAAACCAAAAGGAAAAAATTATCAGAGCCTACAAGGAGGCTGGCGAAATTGTTGGCTACATGGGTGATGGGATTAACGACGCACCTGCTATCAAACAAGCAGATGTGGGTATTTCTGTAAATACAGCCGCAGATACCGCCAAGGATGCGGCATCAATCGTGCTTTTGCAAAACAACCTAAATGTTTTGCTTTCCGGCATAAAAGAAGGCAGGAGAACTTTTATCAATACCTTAAAATATATTTTTATCGCCACCAGCGCAAATTTCGGCAATATGTTTTCAATGGCAGGTGCGAGCCTTTTTTTGAAATTCTTGCCACTTTTGCCCAAGCAAATTCTCCTAACCAACCTATTTACAGACTTTCCATCCTTGCAGATTGCATCAGACTCTGTTGATAGTACTTGGTTAGAAAAACCAGTAAAGTGGGATATGTCCTTTATCAAAAAATTCATGATAATTTTTGGTATTACATCCTCAGTTTTTGACTACCTAACATTTTTCGTCTTGCTAGCAATCTTTAAAGCTGACGAACAACTTTTCCAAACAGGTTGGATGTTAGAATCAGTCATCTCTGCCATGGTTGTAATGCTCATTGTGAGGACTGCAAGACCAGTTCTTAGAAGCAAACCAAGCAAAAAGCTAATCCTTGCAATAGTCCTTGTAAGTTTAGTTCTAATAGCCATAATCTATAGCCCTCTTAATACTTACCTAGGCTTGACATCCTTGCCAATAAAAACACTCATCTCAATGTTTGGTATATCCATAGCCTACGCTTTAATAGCAGAAGTATTAAAGAAAAAATTTTACGAAAAAAATTCCTTTTCAAGAAAATAAAATTTAGGCAAAGAAAAAAACGACAGATTTCTGTTTATCAGATTACTGTCGTTTTTCATTTTCCTAGTCAACAAGCTCTTTAAGCCTGCCAGTTAACTTATAATCAACTTTTTTTAATTCTTCTATATTCTTCACTCCAAGTAGAGCCATGACTATTTTTAAACGCCTATTCATTTCCTTTAAGTAGTCGTAACAAGCCTCATAACTTCCTAAGAGTAAGTACCTAAGAGCTTCACCACTAATTGCTGTCATATCAGCTCCAAGTATTAGGGCCTTGGCAACATCTACTGCAGTTTTAATCCCACCTGAACCAATGATAAATACATCATCGGATAGGCTCCTCGCATCAATTATCGCCTTGGCTGTTGGCACTCCCCAATCATAGAATTCTTTATAGTCGGATTCAAAGTCCCTCATATCTTCAATTTCTATGAAATTTGTACCACCTTTGCCAGAAACGTCTAGGTATTTTACGCCTGCTTCTATAAGCTTTTGGCAAGTTGCCTTTGAAAGACCATTGCCAGTTTCTTTTACAATTATAGGCACGTCTAGGCTTTTGATTAATTTTTTTATATTTTCGTAATAGCCCCTAAAGTTCTTATCGCCTTCTGGCATAAAGAGTTCTTGGGCCACATTTAAGTGGACTTGGATGGCGTGAGCACCTATCATACCAGCTGCATTTTTAAAATCCTCAAGACTTCTTTCAGCTCCAAGATTTCCTATCCTTACCAAGTCCTTTTCCCTAATTAGGGTGAAACTTTCTTCTGCTTCATCATCCTCGAGACCGATTGTTTGACTGCCCACAGCCATTGGTATGTTGAGGCTCTTGCAGATAGATGACAAATCTTCGTTTATATCAGCACTTGATTCGCCACCACCAGTCATAGCATTTATCATAATAGGCATAGAAATTTTCCTACCTAAAAACTCGATAGAGGTGTCAATTTCATCAAAATTTACGTCTGATAAACTATTGTGATCAAGGTAAACATCTTCAAAAAGTGGGTCGCTATAGCCAGATGTCTTTAGGTAATTTTCAATATGTTCGTCTTTTCTTTCTCGTCTTCTACTTGTCATATTTTTTCCTAACTATTCCCCACCTTCTCCAGAGCCACTGTCTGATGGTTGTTCAACATTCAAGCCTGGTTCGTACTCAACAACGCCTGGGTCTGCTGGTGCCTCTTTTGGTGCTGGGCTTTCAGGAGCCTTTGGTGCTGGTTCATAAGTCTCGGTACTAGGCTCTTGTCTTCTCTCCCTGTGACTTTGGTCGGTCTTTGGAGTTGACTTGGCAGGTTCTGCCCATTTTGGTTCTTCTTGGTATTCAGAGGAGTTATTATAATTATTTTCGTGAGTATTTTCGTAATTATTCTCGTAATTATAATTTGGCTCGTAGGTTTGATTATTTATATTATTATTTTTTGGGAAAATATTAACTGGTGCCTCTTGGTTAATGCTTGCATGGTTTGATTCAGGAAGACCAGAATCTTCTTCCTTCCACTTACTAAGCTTGAAGTCCGCAAATACATCATTAACTATATCCCAAGTTCCTCTTTCATCTGGTATATAATAACTAATGTTGTTTATATAGGCACCATTGCCCGGAACTATAAAGGTTTCAACCTTATCTGATGAGAAATTTGGAATACTTTTTACCAAATTAACTATGGCACTCATTGGTAGGTTGGTCTTTACATATTTGATGTAGGACGAAATCACTGTCATAAGATTCATTTCATTTGATTTCTTAACAGCTTGGTCTACCATGGCCTTAACAAAATCTTGTTGGGCATGAACCCTTCCTATATCACCATTGTTATAGATATGTCTAGTCCTTAAATACCACATGGTATCTGTACCATTAAAGTGGTGCATACCTGGTTTGATATTAAGAGTCCACTTTTTAATGTTTACACCTTCTGGCACCTCATAGTCAACACCACCGATGGCATCGACAATATTTACAAGAGCCTGGTAATTAACTTGAACATAGTAGTCAATATCAAGGCCTAGGAAGTTCCTAAGACTTTGAAGAGTTAGCTCAATACCACCAAAGGCGTGGGCGTGGTTAACCTTATCATAGGTATTTCTCACAAGGACCCTGGAGTCCCTAGGGATTGACAAGAGTTTAATTGTGCCATCCTTGGTATTGGCCTTCATCAACATAATAGTATCCGTACGGGTGAAATCTTCGTTATTTTCTTCACCTGCTGCCTTATCCACTCCAACTAGGAGGATTAAATATTCATCTTTACTTGTTTTAACAGCCTGGTCTTCAAATGTCCCTCCATTTGAATGATTAGCAGCATTCGACCTTTGATCAAGAAAATCAAAAGCAAATTTGCTAGCCACAAAAGATAGGGCAAAAACAAAGACTAGGGCAAAAAATCTTCTTATTTTCATAATTTTCCTTTACTCGTTACATTATACCCTAAGTCTATCCCTTCTTTAAACTATTTTTTAAAATAATATTATAAAAATTTTTTAAAAGTTCGTGCTTGCTTGAATATTTCCCAAAATTCATTATAATTAGATTGTTAATCATTAATTTAAAATTATTTTATTGGAGTTATTATGGAAAATAGAAATAAGTTTTCTTCCCTATGGGGATTTATTATGGCTTGTGTTGGCTCTGCTGTAGGCCTAGCCAATGTTTGGGCTTTTCCCTATCAATTAGGTTCTAATGGTGGATTGGCATTCTTATTGCCCTATCTCCTATTCGCCTTTATTTTTGGCAGGGTAGGTCTGGCCGCGGAAAACGCCATAGGCAGAAAATATAAATCAGGACCAATGGTTGTCTACAAAGAAGCCTACAAAAGTCGCAACATGGAAAAATTTGGCAAAATAATTAGGTGGCTACCAATGATAGGAGTAGGCCTCTTATCAATCGGCTATGCTGTAGTAATTACCTATGTCATCAAAGCCTTGTTTGATACCATCAGTGGAAGTATTTTCACTGTTGAAAGTGCCACTTGGTTTGATAGCATATCCACAAATGATTTTAAGGTAATTATTCCCCACCTCTTCTTGATGGTCCTAGTGTATTTTGCCCTAGCCTACGAAACCGAAGGAATTGAGAAAACAAACAAATTTATCATGCCCTTGTTTTTCGTACTCTTCCTTATCCTTGCAATCAGGGTATTCTTCCTTGACGGAGCCCTTGGAGGTTATAAATTTATCTTCAACATGGACTTTGGAAAACTTAAGGAAATCAAAACCTGGGTCGCAGCCATGGGCCAGGCCTTCTTTTCCCTATCCCTAGTAGGAACAGTAATGGTAGTCTACGGGTCTTACTTGCCAGATGATGAAGATGTAATAAAAGCATCAACCATCACAATGGGACTTGACACCCTCTCAGCAATGATCTCAGCCTTCGTAATGTTGCCAGCCTGTTTTGCCTACGGCTTTTCACCAGCAAGTGGACCAAAACTACTCTTTGTAGTCTTGCCCCAAGCCCTAAAAGAAATGCCCCTTGGCAGATTATATGGAATCATCTTGTTCCTAGCAGTAGTCTTTGCAGGCATATCGTCAATCCAATCAATGCTAGAAACCATAACCGAAGCCATAGTCTATAGCTTCCCAAAACTAAAAAGAAAAATGGTTCTAATCGCTTTAATCACAACAATTTACCTAATAGGTATCTTCATCGAACCAATCTCAAAATGGGGTCCATGGATGGACATAGTAACTATCTACATCCTCCCAATCAGCGGGATAATAGGAGCCATCACATGGTTCTGGATAATCAAAAAAGAAGACCTCCTAAGCGAAGTAAACAAAAGCGTAAAAGGCAAATACGGAAATACCTGGTATTATACAGGCAAATACATCTTCGTACCCCTCGCCATAATCTTATGCTTCATAGCCATTAGATACCACATATCATTCTAGGAAACTTGAAAATCAACAAATTCAAAAAGGCATGACCAAAAAACTGGCCATGCCTTTTACTTTACTAAAAATTTCCTGCATTGATTTTTAACCTAAAATTCGCTAGGGTAAACCTCTTAACAAGAGCTTGCCATTTTTATTTTATATAAAAACCAATTTTAAAATTTTAATTGCTAAATTATATTTTCTAATCCTATTCATCATCAGGAGCATACCAAACAATATGCCTCCCCTCCTTCTTGGCCTTGGCACTTTCTTCCTGGTATCTCTTGATTCTTTCTTTTTCTTCTTCTGTGAGTATTATATCATAATCCTCAACTTTTCCCGCACCGAGCGCTATACCTATAAGCAAATATTCCCTATTCATTTCAATCTCCCATATTTTGAACTCAAATAATCCTACTAAACAAAATACCTAATCCATATCAGGAGCATAAAAAACAATATGCTTGCCCTCTTTCTTAGCCTTCTCAGACTCCTTTTTGTACCACTCGATGGCCTCTTTATCCTCTTCTGTGAGTGTGATATTATTCGCCTCAGCAGTTGTATCTCCCAGTGCTATTCTCATTATTAAATATTCTCTATTCATAATTTTCTCCTTCTTCCAAAAAAACTTTATAAAATCCTAATTTTTATAAACTCATAAACTTAAAATCAAAACACAAACAAAGCTAGCTTTTAAAACAAAATGATATTTCGATTAAAAAAATTGATAAATTCAGAATTAAAAATGAAAATAAATAGAGAATTAATTTTTGAAAAAATAAATAATTAATAAAAAATTCGAAATGAAAAAGTATTAACACTTCCCTTAATATTATACCCTTTATGACCTGATTTAATCCCAAAAAATAAAAAATCGAACTCCCCCACTTGCAAGTCCTGTCCTTAAAATTAATTTCAGAGGAATATATTAAGAAAGGATCATCCCCGCTTGTGCGGGTACAACGCATCCACTGCCCCAGCATTATCCCTAGGATTAGGATCATCCCCGCTTGTGCGGGTACAACATTATGAAAAATAGCAACCCAGAAAAAGTTCCAGGATCATCCCCGCTTGTGCGGGTACAACTCAAAAACCTGCTCCGCCCTGTCTATGGCTGAAGGATCATCCCCGCTTGTGCGGGTACAACGCCTAGTTTCATACTGACTAAGCGTGTTGCTAGGGATCATCCCCGCTTGTGCGGGTACAACAAGGAATTTTCACAGGCTTAAAAGAGTCTTTTAGGATCATCCCCGCTTGTGCGGGTACAACTTGGATCTCTTTCCTTTTCTTTTCTCCAACTGAGGATCATCCCCGCTTGTGCGGGTACAACGGTTATAAAGTATCTTTATCACTTAGAAAGGTAGGATCATCCCCGCTTGTGCGGGTACAACCCTTTGCTTCCATTCCTATTGCTTCGTAATCTAGGATCATCCCCGCTTGTGCGGGTACAACTAACTTCTAGTTTACGTATATAACCTTTAGTAAGGATCATCCCCGCTTGTGCGGGTACAACACTTTTTCTAACATAATATCCCCTATCTAATTAGGATCATCCCCGCTTGTGCGGGTACAACATTTAACAG
>QWCH01005259.1_pt1 | contig 23953 bp, 23 predicted proteins | sample 1972671 | NCBI WGS metagenome assembly QWCH01 (sample SAMN09866713, study PRJNA288562) | Human gut metagenome isolate term3_stool, whole genome shotgun sequencing... | isolation source: gut | host: Homo sapiens | place: USA: California
GGGCACCTGTCATGTATTCCCTGAGATCGGCGGCAAAGCCAAGCTTCAAATTTGCCTCTACCGTATCATATCCTTCATCCTGTAACTTATATGCTTTGAGCTTATTAATCAATCCTATTCCGCGGCCTTCCTGACGCAGATAGACCAGCACGCCCCGCCCTTCTTTTGCAATTCTTTTCATAGCTGCATCAAGCTGCTGTCCGCAATCACAACGAAGTGATCCGAAGCAGTCTCCTGTCAGACACTCCGAATGAATACGGCAAAGTACGGGCTTGCCGTCAGATACATCTCCCATAGCAAGGGCTACATGATGCTCATGATTGATTAAGTTCACGTACCCATAAATACGGAACTCTCCATATTTAGTAGGCATTTTGGCTTCTGAAACGCGTTCAATCAGCTTTTCATGCTTTTTGCGGTACTCTTCCAAGTCACGGACACTTCCGATTTTCAGATTTTTTTCTTTAGCTAAAGCAAACAAACGCTCTCTTCTTGACATGCCTCCGTCAACGTCCATGATTTCACAGCAAAGACCGACCGGCTTCAGACCTGCCAATTTGACAAGATCGACAGTCGCTTCTGTATGTCCTTCTCTTTCAAGAACCCCCCACGGTTTTGCTTTCAGAGGAAACATATGGCCCGGTCGTTTAAAATCTTCCGGCTTTATGCCATCTTTTACGACCGCCATAGCTGTCATCGAACGGGCTTTTGCCGAAATTCCTGTGCCGGCATCTTTGTAATCAATGGACGTAAGAAAAGCGGTCTCGTTGCTTTCTGTATTCTGCCGCACCATAGGAGCGAGAAATAAACGTTCTGCCACTTCTGCCGCCATAGGCATACAAATCAGTCCCCTCGCTTCTGATGCCATACGGTTGATATTTTCCGGTGTGGCAAATTCGGCGGCACATATATAATCCCCCTCATTTTCTCGTGATTCAGGATCTTGCATAATGACGATATGCCCTTTTTTTACTTCCTCAATCACTTCTTCAATCGGATCAAATTTACATTCCATAGTTTCCTCCTACATGTAATAATTTTAATTTTTCTATAGTCAAACCTTTTTCAGTTTTTTCTTTCACAAATTGCTCTACATATTTTCCTAAGTAATCATATTCCAGATTGACCAGATCTCCCGACTTTTTAGAAAGCAGAACTGTCATTTTTCCCGTATGGGGAATCAATGAAACAGTAAAGGTTCCTTCTTTTTTCCCGGCTACGGTCAGACTCACTCCGTCAACAGTAACAGAACCTTTTTCCAGGATATATTTTGCACTCCGGGGGTCAGCAGCTATACTTATATTCCGGGCATTTCCTTCCCTTGTAACGGAAAGAATCTTTCCTGCAGCGTCCACGTGACCGAGCACGACATGACCACCCAGGCGGTCACAAAGGCGCAGTGCTCTCTCCAGATTTACCGGTGTCCCTGCCTTAAAAAGAGAAAATGCCGTCCTTCGCATTGTCTCCGGTGTCACATCACAACAAAACGAAGTGTCTGTTAATTGCGTCACCGTCAAGCAGGCACCATTAACCGCTATGCTGTCACCTTGAGCGGTTCTTTCCAATACCTTTTTGCATCTGATAGCCAGCGTACAGGACTGCGATGAATGAATAATTTTCTCAACAGTCCCTACCTCTTCTACAATACCTGTAAACATCTTATACGTTTCCTTTTTCCCCTGCCTCCGGCAGATCTTTTGTACCCTTCTCACCGGATAAATGATCCGAAATGTCATTTTCGTTATTTCCTATGCTGTCAGGATTTATTTTTTCGTTTTCTTTAGCAAGTTCAGATTTTACTGATTTTCTTTTTTTATTTACGTAAGCTTCTACAACCAAGTCCTCTCCGGACCTTTCTGTACGAATATTTTCTAAAGAAACAGCTTTGGAAACCACGTCTGCTCCTATTCCTCCGACAGCGCCGGGAGCTTCAGCGCCTCCAATCAATAAAGGAGCCAGATAAAAACGGATTTTATCTATAATGCCGGCCTCAAAAGCGGCAGCTGCCGTTTCCGCTCCGCCTTCAAGCAATATACTGTCTATCCCTTTCACGGCTAGTCCTGTCATGGCTGCTTCCAAATCTACTTTTCCCGGTTCATCACTGTCTGCACAGATAATTTCCACACCTGCTTCTTCAAAATCTTTTATTTTATCCGGTTCAGCCTTTGTCGTTGTCAGCACGATGACACGGCCGGGATTTTGAAATACCTTGGCCTCAAGAGGACAGAATAAACGACCATCCACAATAATTCTTACAGGATCCGACAGCCCTTCCGTCCTTGCCGTAAGCAACGGATTATCTGTCTTGATGGTTCCTGCCCCTGCCATAATAGCCGAATAAATACCACGAAGTGCATGCGTTTCTTCTCTTGATTCCTTTGACGAAATCCACTGTGAAGCACCTGTGTGGCAAGCTGTTTTTCCATCAAGAGACAATGCCGCTTTATAAAGTACAAACGGCTTCTTCTGAGTAATGAACTTTACAAATATTTCATTCAGCTGCTGTGCTTCTTTTTCCAAAACACCGGTCGTCACAAAAATCCCTGCATCACGAAGAGCACGAATTCCTTTACCTGATACCAATTGATTCGGATCTGTCATGGCAATAACGACACGCTCAACGTCTTTGGAAATAATCAAATCGGTACATGGCGGTGTTTTCCCGTAATGGCAACAGGGCTCGAGTGTCACATAGAGTGTTGCTCCCGATGTATCTTCTTTACAGTCGGCAAAAGCATTCACTTCCGCGTGAGCATCTCCAAATTGTTTATGCCAGCCTTCTCCTATAATGATTCCGTCTTTTACAAGAACAGCCCCCACTAAAGGATTCGGTCTGGTATGGCCTGCCCCCAGTGCTGCCAATTCGAGAGCCCGGGCCATAAATCTCCTGTCATCATCCATGCGCATAAAAAAACCTCCCTTCTTCAGGGAGGTAAGAGTCACATGCAAAAAAAACGGTTCTTCTCTCATCCAGACTTTACTGTCGGCTTTGGATTTTCACCAAAATCAGCCTTGCGGCTCGTGGGCTTAAGGAAAACCTTTCACCACCGGTCGGGATTTGCACCCTGCCCTGAAGATATACCTGATTGACTTATTCAGTATAGCAAATCGTGAAATAAAGTCAATAACATTATATATTGAACGTGTCACTCAGAAAAGACTTGTTACCTGCTCAAGAACCTCGGAAGAAATCTCTTCCACACTTCTCATACATTCTCCGGAAACGCAAGAAATACGCGTCCATCCGTATTTATCACATAAAGCCTGATAGGCAGAATAGCACCTTTCCAAGTATTCCAAATGCTGTTCGTGAATATCCATTGAACCACCCTGTTTTGCTCGTTCAATAACCAATTGTTTTGAAACGGTCAGAGGTACGTCCAACAATATCACTATATCGGGACGCGGCAATTCCAATTTCTTATATTCCGTATCAGCAAGCCAATTTAAAAACTTTTCCCGTTTTTCTTTTTCTTCATACTTGGTCATCTGGTGGACCATATTGCTCGTCGTATACCGGTCGGCAATAACAATTCCGCCCTCCTCGTAAAATGATTTCCAGCAGGTGCGGTAAGAAGCAAACCTGTCCAAAGCATAAAATAAAGAAGCGGCATAGGGATTGACATCATCAGGATTTGCACCGAAATCACCGTGTAAATACATTTTTACCAAAGCAGATGACGGACTCTCATAATCAGGAAAAGATACATGCATAACTTTTTTTCCTGCCCGTTCAAGTTTTTCTTTTAAAATATTAGACTGCGTTGCTTTTCCGCTTCCGTCTATCCCCTCAAGAACAATCAATTTCCCGTTCATTGTATGCTTCTCCTTCAGAATTTCTTTTTGCTGTTTTTTATTTTATCATCAATCATAATATTCCACAAAAAAAGAGCTTCTCAGCTCTTCTTTTCTTTTTTGGGATTGAACAGATTCATTGCCCGGTCAACAGTCGTCTCAAGCGCACATTCAATTGAATCGGCCGTATGTTTTTTTGCCACTTCAACCAACGCTACATCTTCTCCATAGGGACGGCTGAGCACATGCTCAATAACCGTATGCCCGTCCCTCGGATGGCCTACGCCGATACGGAAACGGACAAATTCTTCCGTATGAAGGCAGGAAATCAGGGACTTGATTCCATTATGGCCTCCTGCTGATCCTTTTTTCCTGATTCTCGTTTTTCCGGGAGGCAAATCTAAATCATCACAAATGATATAAATATCATCGGTATGTTCATATTTTTCGCCCGGGTTGCCCAGACCTGCAATCAGTTTCATTTATTGAACAAGGCACTTACGGAAGCATCATGGAAAATGCGGATAATAGCCTCTCCTAAAAGTGGTGCTACTGACAGTACTGTTAATTTATCCTGTAACTTTTCCTTTCCAATCGGCAGTGAATTTGTTACAACCAATTCTTTGATATTTGAGTTTTTGATACGCTCTGTCGCAGGATCGGTCAGTACAGGATGGCAAACAGCTGCATAAACTCCGATAGCACCTGCATTTTCTAATGCTTTAGCCCCTTCACAAAGTGAACCGGCTGTATCAACGATATCATCTACGATAAAACAGTTTCTCCCTTTCACATCGCCGATAATATTCATTACCTTCGCCACCCCCGGTTCAGGACGGCGTTTCTCAATAATTGCAATCGGTGCTCCTACGCGGTCTGCCAAATCTCTTGCTCTGTTTACACCGCCCAAATCGGGAGAAACGACTGTCAGATTTTCCAGTTTTTTAGACTTTACATAATCGGCCAACAAGGCAGCTGATGCCAAGTGGTCTACAGGGACATTAAAGAAGCCCTGGATTTGTCCTGCATGAAGATCCATAGTTACAACTCGTGTTACTCCTGCAGCAGAAAGGAGATCTGCTACCAGTTTTGAGCTGATCGGTTCTCTTCCTCTGGTTTTCCGATCCTGTCTTGCATATCCGTAATAAGGCACTACAACTGTAATATGACGGGCTGATGCTCTTTTAAGTGCATCAACCATAATGAGCATCTCCATAAGATTATCATTGACAGGTGCTCCGGTCGGTTGGATGATGAAGCAATCTTTACCGCGGACGCTTTCATTAATCATGACCTGGATTTCCCCATTATTAAACCTGCCACACAAAGATTTTCCTAACGGAACTCCGATGTAATCTGAAATTTCTTTTGCCAGTGCCGGATGTGCCGTACCTGTAAAAATTTTCAGCTTAGACGTACCTTCCATATCCATTTATGATGCTCTCCTTTTCTTCCCGTTTGGGACTATGATGAAAAACTCCCCCATACCTGTCATACATGGTATTTCTTTTTATTATATACTCTTTTACGGGTGTATTACCAGTTCGGTTTATAAACAGTCGTTACCGTTACTCTTTATAAGTATCTTCTTTAACCCAGTTTTCAATATTTGTCTGTTTAGCTCTTCCTATCGCCAGAGCTTTGGCAGGAACATTTTTCGTGATTGTCGAACCTGCTGCCGTAAATGCTCTTTCCCCAATCTGTACAGGTGCCACCAGATTCGTATTGCATCCGATAAAAGCATGGTCTTCAATAACACATCTGTGCTTTTCTTTGCCATCGAAATTGACAGTCACCGTTCCGCATCCGAAATTTACATTCTTTCCTAAATCCGAATCACCGCAATAGATAAGGTGCGGCAATTTCGTTCCGTCATCAACAACTGAGTTTTTAACTTCTACAAAGTTTCCGATTTTTACATAATCGTGAATGTCCGTATCCGGCCGTAAATGAACAAACGGACCGATTTCATTATTGTTTCCCAGTTTGCATTCATGGGCATAAACACGGTTCAGGTGATTTCCATCTCCGCAAATGACATCTGACATTTGTGTATCGGGCCCGATTACACAATTTTGTCCGATTACCGTTTTCCCTTGTAAAATGCATCCGGGATATAGAACCGTATCGCTGCCGATTTGTACATCCTGATCAATATATGTATGTTCCGGATCAATAATCGTTATCCCTGCTTCCATCAGTTCTTCAGCTTTGCGGCAACGGAGCACTTTATCCGCCCGGGCCAGCTGGATTCTTGAATTAACTCCCATGGTCTCTTCTGCATCGGCAGCCTCTACAGGAATTACTTTTTTACCGCTTTTGATTAATATTTCAAAAACATCGGTCAGGTAATATTCTCCTTGTGCATTTTTATTATCTACCAAACTCAGAGCTGCCAATAATTCTTTGATTTTAAATACATACGTTCCCGTATTAATTTCATGTACGGACAACTGTTCTTCCGTTCCGTCTTTTTGCTCCACAATAGACATCATATTGCCTTGTCCGTCACGGATAATACGACCGTAGCCAAAAGGATTTTCCAATACCGCCGTCAGGACAGTTGCAGCGGCATCATTATTTTTACAGGTATCCGTCAATTGCCGTATCGTAGATTCTCTGAGAAGCGGTGTATCCCCGCAGACCACCAGGACATATCCATCCGACTCCTTCTCAAATTCCGGCACGGACTGCATGACGGCATGTGCCGTTCCCAATTGTTCTTCCTGATGAACAAAAATGATATCTTGCTCTGCCAGACATTCTCTTACATATTTTTCTTTAAATCCGGTAATAGCAATGCATTTTTTATATCCCGCTGCTTTGATGACACGAACAACCTGTTTTACCATCGGAACCCCGCATACCTTATGCAGGACCTTGGGCAAAGCAGATTTCATTCTTGTTCCTTGTCCTGCAGCCAAAATCACCGCTACCAAACTTTTCATACTTCCTCCTGAATAAATTATTATCTCGTTTTACTCACCGCATTTATTTTAACAAACAGGATAATGTCCCGCAAGAAAAGAAAACTGCATGATTATAAAAATCACACAGTCTCATAAAATTTATGAAATTAAATAAACCGTCACATCCTCTTTCGATCCCCACCGATATGCCTGCTCTAAGGTGTCTACACCTACATCTATAATATTGCCCCGGATGGCTCCTCCGATATCATCGCAAATCGCATATCCGTATCCTTCTATATAGACAATACTTCCCAGCGGGATAACGTCCGGGTCGACAGCCGCATGGCCTTTACCTGCATAATTCCCCAAGGCAGTCATTCCGGATCCGCCCCCATCCATCGGTGTATACGCCGTGGATGCCATATGAAATATTTTTTTATATTTTCCCGTAAACCGGGGAGTTTTCTGAAGACGGTCCCATACTTCCAGGTCTGCTTTTCCCGTTCCCTTAAGTTTAAATTCTTTTTGTAGCTTAAGGACAGCCTGTTCCGTTTCTTTTCCATAGATTCCGTCAGAGCTTCCCGGGTTATATCCGTGAAGAATTAACTTATTTTGAAGTTCTATAACCTTCTGCCCTCGGTCTCCCACTTCCAACTTCTTCGGCAATTTGCTTTTCTTTTTATCAGTTTCCCTCTTGGAATTATCACTTTTTTTACTTTTCTTCGTATCCGTTAAAACTGCCAATGTTTCTTCATCAACCGCTCCGGAAACCGGAATTTTATAATCATTTTGGAGCTTTTTCACGGCAGCCTCTGTAGCACTGCCATAAACTCCGTCCGCCGCATCGTCTAAATATCCGATAGCATTCAGTTGCCTCTGTACATCGGCAATCACATCGCCCCTGTTACCTTTGGCATAAACAATTCCTCCGCCGGCTCTGTAACTTTTATTTTCGGCTTTTTTTATTTCTGCCCGGGTAACATCGTCAGCCTCCCCTGTTATCGGTAATCCATATTTTTTTTGAAACTCCATGACGGCTTTTACTGTTGTTGAGCCGTAGTCTCCATCAACAGTTCTCGCCAGATATCCTGCCGCCACAAGAGACTTTTGCAGATTTTCCACGGCATTTCCTGTCATTCCTGCCACAAGAGTCTGTGCATATGAAACCGTAAATGTGCCCAACCAAAATAAAGCCAGCAAAAACCAGATTTGCCTTTTTTTCACAACTGCACCTCCCGTACAAATACATGTGTATTGTAGCATGCACTATTATTTTTGTAAAAACTCTCTCGTTTTTATCGGACAAAATAAAAAACTGCGGTTTCCCGCAGCATTTTTATTTTCTGTAAAGTCCCATGGCATGAATGGCATTTTGATAAGTAACACTTGCTTTGGCACGGGCTTTCTCCGCTCCTTGGTCCAATATGCGGTCCAATTCGGGACTCCCCGTCAATTCCTTATATCGGGTAAGGACAGGTTCCATTTCACCTGCCACCAAATCCGCTACATCTTTTTTAAATACCCCGTATCCCTGGCCGTCGTACATGGTTTCAATCTCTTCAAAAGATTTTCCGGAAATGGCCGAATGGATACTCATTAAATTTGATACGCCCGGCTGGTTTTCTTTGTCATAACGGACATGTCCGATTGAATCCGTCACAGCTCTCTTAATTTTTTTTACGATGACATCCGGTTCATCCAGCATATGAATGGTAGCCCATTCATTATCATCGGATTTACTCATTTTGCTGGTCGGATCCTGCAAACTCATGACTCTGGCACCGCCTTTGGGCGCCCACATTTCAGGAATGGTAAAAACTTCTCCGTATTTGCGGTTAAATCGTTCTGCCAAATCTCTGGTGATTTCCATATGCTGGCGCTGGTCTTCTCCTACCGGCACAAGACTGGCCTGATAAAGAAGAATATCTGCTGCCATCAGGGGCGGATATGTCAAAAGGCCGAGAGGAATAAAACCGCCTTTCTTTTCTTCTTTTTGTGCCTTTGATTTATATTGGGTCATCCGTTCCATTTCTCCCACATAGGCACTGCAAATCATCATCCATCCGAGCATCGCATGTTCAGGCACTTCTGACTGGACAAAAATCGTCGCTTTATCGGGATTCATACCGGCCGCAATATAAAGAGCCGCTAAATTTCTTGTTCTTTCATGCAGCAGTTTCGGATCCTGGGGTACTGTAATGGCATGCTGATTAACAATGCAGTAATAACACTCCGCCTTATCTTGAAATGGAATGAAATTTTTTAACGCCCCCAGGTAATTTCCTAAAGTTAACGAGCCGCTCGGCTGAATTCCTGAAAAAATAACGTCCATAATATCCCCCAATAAATTATTCTACTGTCACCGATTTTGCCAGATTTCTCGGTTTATCTACATCGTTTCCGCGCTTAACGCTGGTATAATACGCTAAAATCTGCATAGGAATCACAGAAAGAATCGGTGCAATGAATTCATCAACCCTTGGAATTTTTACAATTTCTGTTGTATATTTCTCAAGTTCCGTATCATCTTCATAACCGATGCCCAGCACCTTTGCTCCCCGGGCCCGTACTTCCTGAATATTGCTATACATTTTGGAACTTACATTTTCCTGTGTAGCCACAGCAATAATCGGTGTTTTTTCCGTGATGAGTGCCAGTGTTCCATGCTTCAGTTCGCCGGCCGCATAAGCCTCTGCATGGATATAAGATACCTCTTTGAGTTTCAGTGCCCCTTCCATCGCAATGGCATAATCAATAGATCTTCCGAGATAGAAGATATCTTCAGCTTTAATCAACGTATCTGCCACCTCTGACATGTGGTCTTTTTCCTGCAACGTTTTTTCTATCTGCTTCGGGAGTTTCAAAAGGCCGTCTATGATTTTCTCTGCCAATTCTTCTTTGATTGTCCCTTTAATCTGTCCCATATATAAAGCAAGCATCAGCAAAGAAACCAGCTGCGTCGTATATGCTTTCGTTGAAGCAACCGCTATCTCCGGTCCTGCCACCGTGTAAATTGCCGTGTCCGCTTCACGGGCAATGGATGATCCCACCGAGTTTGTAACGGCGATACTTTGCGCACCGAGACGCTTCGCTTCTTTCAGTGCGGCAAGTGTATCAATTGTTTCTCCCGACTGGCTGATGACTATGCACAGTGTTCTTCCCGTAGTAAGCGGACGGCTGTATCTGTATTCGGAAGCAATCTCAACAGATACCGGTATTTTCGCAAATCTTTCAATATAATGTTTTGCCACCAAACCCGCATGATAGGCAGTTCCGCAAGCAGTAATCAGAATAGAATCTATATTTTCCAAACTGTTTTTTGTCCAGTTCAGATTTTCAAAGCTGATAGTTTTGTCTTTTTTCAGATGTACCCGGATTGTATCCTCTACGGCTTTCGGCTGCTCATATATTTCTTTAAGCATAAAATGGGGGAATCCCCCTTTTTCGGCAGCTTCTGCAGACCAAGTCACTTCCTGTACCTTTTTGGAGACGGGAAGTCCTTCTGAATCGTAAACAAGAACACTGTCTTTTTTCACAATGGCCGTTTCACCGTCATTTAAAATATAAATCCGCCGGGTGCGGTTAATCACCGCCGGAATGTCGGAAGCAATAAAATTTTCTCCTTCTCCGAGGCCTATAATTAAAGGATTATCTTTTTTGGTGCAGATAATGGTATCCGGATGTTCTCTGTTTAAAAACACTAAAGAATAGGAGCCTTCAATTCGGGAAAGAACTTTTCTCACAGTAGATAAGAAATTTCCATCATCCAATTCTTCGGCAAGGTGCGGAATAACTTCACTGTCTGTTTCAGACTTGAATGTATGCCCTTTGCTTAATAATTCTTTCTTCAGTTCCATGTAATTTTCGATAATACCGTTATGGACAATCACGAAATGATTTTGACTGTCTCCATGGGGATGTGCATTATTATCTGACGGTTGCCCATGTGTTGCCCAACGGGTATGTCCGATTCCGATATGTCCGTGCAACGGATGGGCTTTCAGTTCTTTTTCCAGATTGGGAAGTCCGCCCTGTTTTTTTTCTATCCGGATTTCTCCATTTTCATATACCGCAATTCCTGCCGAATCGTAGCCTCTGTATTCCAGACGACGCAAACCGTCAATAAGGAATTCCGATGCATCTTTATTTCCTATATAGCCAACTATGCCACACATATAAACCTCCTGATCAAGCCTATATATCATGTATTCTCTTAATTTATTATTTATTGAATAAGAATGCTAAATCATTATAGCATACTTTTCTCTTACCGGAATTTTCACATGCCAACTCTGACTCCTCAGATCGAGTCAATAAGTCCTTCAAATTGCTGGATATCCCCCAATCCGGAAACAGCTGCTGCAACCCCTAATATAATAAGTGCTATTATCAAAAATACACTTATCAAAAAAGGAGAAATCCCAATCAGGAATGATTTTCCGTTCCCGAATCCATAGTTGCTCCGGATAGCCAATATATCTAATAAAAAACTCCAAATTACAATAGCAAACATACCTATGCTATTAATGATTTCCAAGCCGAACTGGCTCAATAAAGCAAAAAACACGGAAAATGCATAGGGTAAAGAAGCACACATAAATCCTGCCGTAATACCCCGGGCCGTACCTCTGCCCCCCAAAAGTCCGGAAAAATAATCTGTGACCGCACTATGGAAAAGCAGAAAAATCCCTAATAAAATGATTGTTCCGATAAATTGAGTGACAATACCGGCTCCTGCCTTAAAAGAAGATAAGGTTATCAAAAGAATAACAAAGAGCCAGATAATTATCCCTTCTTTTAGTTTTTCCCCGCTGGTTACATCTTCCAGTGTTTTTACCGGACGAACCACTAATCCGTATATATTATCCAGTATTGTATTCATAAAAGCTCCTTATCTGACAGCCGGTACCTGTTCTTGACTCATGACGCCCAAAACTTCAAGAGCGATATGTTGTGATATCGTTTTAAAAAAGCTGTCTGCTTCACCGTTCAATATATTCCTTAAAGATTTACCGTAAGCATACTTTTTAATCGGTATATCTTCGCCTTCTATTCCTACCCTGCCGGCTGCATAATTCAGTGCATCATAATAATTTCCCATCGCATCGACCAGTCCGAGATCCATCGCCTGTTGCCCTGTCAAAATCCGGCCGTCAGCAAACGATTTTACTTTTTCCAATTCCATATGCCGCCCGTCAGCCACTGTTTTGATGAACTGGAAATAAATATCATCCACCATTTTTTGAATCATAGAAGTTTCTTCTTCTGTCATCGGTCTGTACATGGAAAGTATGTCTTTATGGGCACCACTTTTTATTTTTTGATTTTTTATTCCTAACTTATTCATCAGCTCTTCCATGTTGGTGTAATCCATGTAAACACCTATACTGCCTGTCAATGTAGCAGGATTTGCAAATACATAGTCGCCTTTGCTTGCCAGCCAATATCCGGCAGATGCACACATATCCCCCATAGAGATGATTATAGGTTTCCCTGAGCTCTTTATTTTATCCATTTCTTCCGCAATTTCCTGGGTCGCTCCTGTAGATCCGCCGGGACTGTTGATACGAAGCAATACCGCTTTTACACGGTTATCTTTCCGTGCCTGCTCCATTTCATACATAATTTGCTCACTTGCCGCTCCTGTGGATGCGGTAAAAACAGAATCGCTCTGGGGTCCGCCATAAATGGCACCGTCTATCCGTATAACCGCTATGTAATCTTTTGATGAAGACATTTTAGCGTTTTCTTTCATTTCCGGTAAAAATCCGGCCGTTATTGCACATACAAAAAGTACAGCAAGAATCAGAATAATCCATTTTTGCTTTCTCGTATTCAACAGACTCATCTCCTCTTTTCTCTTTGCTATTATAACATTTCTGTTTATGCATCTGAAAATCGCGATAAAAAAATCTCATTCCCGATAAAATCAGTAAATGAGATCTTTGGTGACCGGTATGGGATTCGAACCCATACTCTCTGCGCTGAGAACGCAGCGTCTTAACCGTTTGACTAACCGGCCATATGACAACAGTTATTATAAACGGTATTTTTGCAAATATCAAGTATTTCCCTTATTAAGTATTTCACTCTTTGCAAGGCTTTCTGTCACTTTTATTTTTTTCATAAAGGATTAAAAGTCCCTTCAGTGTAAGCATAGGATCTACGATATCAATCTGGGAAGCCGCTTTGGCAAATAATGATGCCAGTCCGCCGGTCGCAATGACCTTGATATCGTCTCTTTTCATTTCTGCCTTTATCCGTCTGACCACTTCATCAATCTGACCGACAAACCCGTAGTAAATACCTGCCTGCATGGCAGAAACCGTATTTTTACAAATCACGGATTCTGTTTTCACAAGTTCAATTCGCGGAAGTTTAGAAGCACATCTGAAAAGTGCCTCCATAGAAATACCGATTCCCGGAGCCACGGCGCCGCCCAAATAGTTTCCTTTTTCATCAATTACACAAAAGGTGGTGGCCGTCCCCATATCAATGACAATCAGCGGACACCGGTATTCTGCAATGGCCGCTACGGCATTGACAATGCGGTCCGCCCCCAATTCTTTCGGGTTATCATATAAAATATTCAATCCCGTCTTTATTCCCGGTCCTACCAAAATCGGATTAACCTTGAAATATCGTCGGGATAAAGACTCTAAAATAGGGATAATCGGTGGTACAACAGTTGAAATAATCACGTCTTCAATGTCGGAAAATGACATCCCGTTCAAGCGGAACAAATTACCTATCATACCGGCATATCCGTCAGCGGTCTGCAATGTATCCGTCGCAAAACGCCAATGGCTGACCAACTCTCTGTTATGATAAATGCCACAAACAATATTTGTATTTCCTACATCAAATGCAAGCAACATATTCTTCTGCTCCTGTCAAATAAGCTTTCACCGGAATAAATATCAGGCGCCGGAATCGCCTTTGTGTTTCTATTTATTTCCTCATCTTTTGTCACAAGTGTATCATGCAATAAAGAAAGGTTTCTGTCAAGCAAAAAGAAGCGTGACTATACGCTTCTTTCAAACCATGAGTATATTTACTTTTCAGAAAGCAGTCCCGATTGTACTAATGCATTTCTGATTCTGACTCCGCAAAATATACCGACCGAAACTTTAATCAAATCAAAAATGACAAAGGGAAATACGGTCATGGTAAGTGCCATCCATAAGGGCATTTCCTTTCCGAGCCCCAAAGAAAAGTATCCCATAAACCAGATTGTCCCTAAAGCATAACAAATCAATAGACCGGCAAGTGCCAATAAAAACTGTCGGATAAAATAACCTTTGACGGCAGGACGAAAACCGCTGAGACCGGCCATAATGATAAATCCGATATAATATCCGCCTACAGGACTCAAAAATATTCCCGGTCCTGCTTTTCCCATGGTAAGCACGGGAATCCCCAAAAGCCCGAGCAGCAGCCAGACCAGAATAGAAACCGCACCCCATCTTGATCCGAGCAGGCCTCCCGCCAAGGCACAGACAAAAGTCTGCAATGTCATCGACACTGCCCCGACAGGTATTGTAAATTGTGAGAGAATTGCCATGACTGCAGCTATGAAAGCGGCCCCGACCATAGAATGAAATTTTTGTTTATCCATTGACATTCTCCCGTCTTTCCGGAATAGGAGCATCTACCGGTCTGATAGAAACATCTCCGGCCATGACACGACGGGTTCCTTCTCCGGTCTCTACCAGAAGGCAGCCATCCCGGTCAATATCTACAGCTTTTCCTATATAATTTTCATTATCAAAAATAACACGCACATCTTTCCCCAAAGTCACTGATAATTTACGCCAATCCTCCAGTACTTTATCAAATCCTTCTTCATTAGCAACTTTATATTCTGCCTCCAACTCTGACAGAACAGCTGCAAGCAACTCTTTTCTTGAAACCCGGATTCCTTCATTAAGAAATGATGTCGCTCCGTCTCTAAACCAATTGTTCCTTCTTCTGCGCCTTCCCGTGCAATTTTTTTGGCTTCTTCATTGGTAGAAGGCGTCATTTCAAAATAGACTACCTTCCGTCCAAAAGACTCTGTGCGAAGTACGCCTTCTATTTCAAGAGGTGTCAATAAATCGGGTGCATAGAGCAGCCGGTATCCTTTCCTGGTACTCGACTCAAAAATATATCCTCTTTCTTTCAGCACATTGATATGTTTCCAAATCGCTGTGCGCGATACTTTCAGATCTTTTGAAATTTGCTCCCCCGATACATAACCGCCGTTTGCTTTCCTGAAATATTCCAATATTTCATTCCTCATCAAGTCTGCCCCTTTCATATTGCACAATTTTCTTCATTATAATTTCACTAAAAATATTAGTCAACTAAAATAAAAAAGAGCATTGACATTAAAATACGACTTCAAATCAACGCTCTACTCCGAAGAGTTTATAAAATATAATGGGATATATCCATATTTCCGGCTATTTCTCCCAGTTTTTCTTTAACATAGGCATCATCAATAACAACCTCTTTATTTTCTAAATCAGGTGCTTCAAAAGACAAATCCTCCAGTACCTTTTCCAAAACGGTATATAAACGACGTGCTCCTATATTTTCCGTTTCCCTGTTGACTTCAGTTGCTACCGCGGCAATAGCATCAAGAGCGTTTTCTGTAAAAGTAACCTGCAGCCCCTCTGTCTTTAAAAGCTCTGTATATTGACGAATCAAAGCCTGTTTCGGTTCTGTCAATATTTTGCGTAAATCTTCTTCCGTCAAGCTTTGTAACTCTACGCGTACAGGAAACCTGCCCTGTAACTCGGGAATTAAATCACTCGGTTTCGAAACATGAAAAGCTCCGGCAGCTATAAATAATATGTGGTCGGTTTTTACAGAACCGTACTTTGTCTTCACCGTCGCCCCTTCCACGATAGGAAGAATATCTCTTTGCACACCTTCACGGGATACGTCTAATCCTCCCGAAGACTGTCCCTTTCCTGCAATTTTATCAATTTCATCTATAAAGATAATGCCTCTCTCCTCCGCCAGACTGACCGCCTTGTCACGGACCGTATCCATATCCACCATCTCGTCAGCTGCTTCTTCCATAAGAATTTTTTTAGCGGAACGGACGGTGACTTTTTTCTTTTTCAATTTCTTTGGCATCATGGAAGAAAGCATTTGGGAAATCTGGTTGGCCTGTTCATTATTTCCCATATCATCGGTATTCCCTTTTTCTTTCACTTCAATAACAATCTCGCGCCCGTCCAGGTCTCCGTTTTTAATCCGTTCTACCAAATCTTTTCTTCGTTCTGCTTCCCCTTCCGCCAAAGGAACCGTATCTTCTGTTTTGCCGCCAAAAATAATATCCATAGGGCTTCTTGTTTCCTGTTTTTTCGTCGGCCACATGATTTCGGCAATCTTTTCTACTGCTGTTTCTTCTGCATCTTTTCCGAGCGCTTTTGATTCTTTCTGCTTGACGAGACGCACTGATTCTTCCACCAAATCACGAACCATTGATTCCACATCTCTTCCCACATAGCCGACCTCTGTGTATTTCGTTGCCTCCACTTTCACAAACGGAGCCTCCGTTAAGGTGGCAATACGGCGTGCAATTTCCGTTTTTCCCACACCGGTAGGTCCCATCATTAAAATATTTTTAGGGCTTATTTCTCGGGCAATATCAGCAGGAAGCCGGCTGCTTCTCCACCGGTTCCGGAGTGCTACTGCTACAGAACGTTTGGCTTCTTTCTGCCCGATGATGTAATGATCCAAATATTCTACTATATTTTTCGGTGTCAATTCTTTCATTTATATTTCCTCTACGATTACATTATGATTCGTATATACACAAATATCTGCAGCTACATGAAGAGATTTTTCCGCAATTTCTCTTGCTGGCAAATCTGTCGATGCCACTAAAGCACGAGCCGCTGCAAGAGCATAATTACCACCGCTTCCGATGGCTAAAATACCGTCATCCGGTTCTATGACTTCCCCACTGCCGGAAACAAGAAATAAATGCTCTCCGTCAGTCATGATTAAAAGAGCTTCCAACTTTTGGAGAACCCTGTCTCTCCGCCATTCCTTGGCAAACTCCACCGCTGCTCTCACTAAATTTCCGTTACAGTCAGAAATTTTTGATTCAAATTTATCAAATAATGCAAAAGCATCCGCCACCGAACCGGCAAATCCGGCAATCACTTTTCCGTGGTACAGCCTCCGAACTTTTCGGGCTGTATTTTTCATAATTACTGCATTACCCATAGTGACCTGACCATCTCCTGCCACGGCAGTATGCCCGTCTTTTTTTACAGCTAATATAGTTGTTGCGGTAAACATAGTTCCTCCCGAATATAAATATTTAAATATTTTCTTTCTATTATACCTTTTACTGTTTAAAAAGAAAAAGACCGGCTGTCCGCATACGCAGAGCCGGTCTTTGTTATGATTCGATAAATTTTTCAAGAGCACATAGTGCTCTTTCTGCCAATTTTTGATTTTTTTCTTTTTTAGGTACTCGCATTTCTAAAGGAGGTATGAGTCCGAAATTGACATTCATCGGTTGGAAATTCTTTCCCTCAAAATGGGAAATATAGTGACACAATGCTCCAATGGCACATTCTCTCGGAAAGGCGGAAGGTGTTTTGCCGTGAAATCTTTCGGCTGCCGAAAAGGCTGCTGCAATTCCTGATGCTGCCGACTCGACATATCCTTCCACGCCTGTCATCTGTCCGGCAAAAAACAGTCCTTCTCTTGTTCTCGTTTCCATTGTTGCATTTAAAAGATGCGGAGAATCAATATACGTATTTCTATGCATCACACCATAACGAATAAATTCCGCGTTTTCCAGTCCCGGAATCATTCGGAAAACTCTTTTCTGCTCGCCCCATTTCAAATGTGTTTGGAATCCCACCAGATTATACATGGTGTCCCCTACATTATCCTGACGGAGCTGTACAACTGCATATGGCTCCTTACCTGTTGCAGGATCCGGAAGTCCAACCGGTTTCATCGGTCCGAAACGCATCGTATCTTCCCCGCGGGCCGCCATAACTTCTATCGGCATACACCCTTCGAAAACATCTCCCTTTTCAAATCCGTGCACGTCGGCTACCTGTGCCGTTCTGAGAGCTTCATAAAAGGCTTTATACTCTCTCTCATTCATCGGACAATTTAAATAAGCCGCCTCCCCCTTATTATAGCGGGACATACGGTAAATGATATTCATGTCGAGAGACTCTTTTGTGACAATCGGTGCAGCGGCATCATAAAAATGAAAACCTTCAGTTCCGCAAAATTTTTCTATTGCTTCTGCAAGTTTTCCGTCTGTAAGCGGACCTGTTGCTATAATGACTATTCCCTTTTCGGGAATATTTTCTGTTTCTTCCGCCACAAATTCAATCAGCGGATGACTTTTTACCTTTTCCGTTACTGCCCGGGCAAAACCCTCACGATCCACTGCCAACGCCCCTCCGGCAGGTACACTGTGGCTGTCAGCACAGCTCATAATGACCGAGCCCAGCCGGCGCATTTCTTCTTTTAAAAGACCGACTGCATTTGTTAATGCCGCTGCCCGAAGAGAATTACTGCACACAAGTTCAGCAAAATATCCCGTCCGGTGAGCCGGGGTTTGTTTAACCGGCCGCATTTCTATCAGGCGGACAGGTATCTGTTTTTGTGCCAGTTGCCAGGCTGCTTCACTTCCTGCCAAACCAGCACCTATGACTGTTATTTTATCTGTCAATTTGATTCTCCTGTTTTCTTTCCCCTTCTTTTAGCACCGGATTTCCCCGAATCTTCGCCTGCCGGTTTCTTTTTCTTCGGATGGGTCGGACATTCCGGATTGGAACAAAGAATTTTTTCCCCTTTGTTTTTATAAGTTTTCTTCACCATGATTGCGCCGCAGGTATCGCAGAATTGATCGACCGGCTCATCCCAAAGTGCCATATCACAGCGGGGATATTGATTGCATCCGTAGAAATAACGACCTCTTCTGGAGCGTCTGCGCACAAGATGTCCTTCATGACACTTCGGACATACAATGCCCGTATCAACAACTATCGCTTTATTGGCTCCGCAGCCCGGGCATTTCAGATATCTTCCGTACGGTCCCTGACGATAAACCATTTTTTCTCCACACTCATCACAGGGAATGTCCGAAACCTCCTCTTTTCCGTCACCTTTCCCATAAGGCTTTGTATTCTTGCATTCCGGGAAATTCGGACAAGCCAGATATTTTCCGTACCGGCTCATCTTCACAATCATAGGTGCTCCGCATTTTTCACAAAGCACGTCCGATACTTCCTGATTATCCTCTTTAGCTTTTGCCGCTTTTACATTGGCTTCATTTAATTCCTTTTCGAAAACATTCCAGAATTCACGGATTGCATTTTCATAAGTAGCCTTCCCTTCTGCAATTTTATCGAGCCACGTCTCTAACTCAGCGGTAAAGTCAACATTAATAATACCTGCAAAATATTGCTTTAAGAGATTTGTTACCTTAAATCCCAAATCCGTCGGAACAAACTGTTTCCCTTCCTTTTCCACGTAGTTTCGTTTCTGGATTGTATCTAAAATGGGTGCATATGTAGAGGGACGACCGATTCCCTTTTCTTCCAACGTTTTAATCAGGCTTGCTTCCGTATATCTTGGTGGAGGCGTTGTAAAATGCTGCTCCCCTTCCATCTTAGTATTCATAACAGATTCGCCCTTCCGCAGAGGAGGAAGAGTTGTAAAGTCTTCATTTTCCTGCTTTTTCTCTTTTGCCGGCTGCATAACGGTAAATCCGTCAAAAAGAACGGTACTTCCCGATGCACGGAGTGTGTATTCTCCATTTTGTAATGTTGCGGTGGTCGCCTGCGAAATTTGCGGTGCCATCTGGCTGGCAACAAAACGATTCCATATAAGCGTGTATAAACGAAGTTGGTCCCTCCAGCAGAAATACGGGTAGAATCTGTACGCATATAAGTAATAAGCCCTATATGCCCGTGTCCGGGAATTTCAACGCCTTCATAAAGCATTTGCGCAAGCATCATTGTTTTCTTAGATCCGAAACTCAAACGATTCACTGCATCCTGCTGCATTGTAGACGTTGTATAAGGCGGCTTGGCTTTTCTCTGCTTTTTAGATTTAGTTACAGAAATAATATCGGCCGGCTTTTTTAAAAGAGCCTCTACCACACGGTCGGTTTCTTCTTTTGTATGTAACTCTGCTTCTTTTCCTGCGATTTGAACCAGTTTTGCCTTAAACTTTTCTTTCTCTTCTGTTTTAAAAGTTCCCTCGACAGTCCAGTATTCTACAGGAGTAAATGCACGAATTTCTTCTTCTCTTTCACAAATCAGTCTGGTTGCAACCGATTGTACACGGCCTGCAGATAATCCTCGATAAATCTGTTTCCACAACCATGGTGACAGTTTATACCCGACAATACGGTCTAATACACGTCGTGCCTGCTGGGCATTCACCATCGATAAATCAACCGGGCCGGGATGTTTTACCGCATCCTTAATCGCCGGTGGTGTAATTTCATGAAAGGCAATCCGGACATTGTCATCAGGATTCACATCAAGCAGCTTAGATAAATGCCATGAAATCGCTTCTCCCTCACGGTCAGGGTCCGTTGCCAAAAGAATATCTTTTGAACGATTTGCTTCCTTCTGTAAATTCTTGATAACATCTGCCCGTTTTACCGAATTTACATATTCGGGAGTAAAATCATGAGCAATATCCACACCAAAATTTTTTTCCGGGAGGTCCCGCAAATGTCCCATAGAAGCAAGCACCTTATAGCCGGATCCCAAAATTCTTTCAATAGTTTTTGCTTTGGCCGGTGATTCTACAATTACCAAGGTTTTACCGTCAGCGTTTCTTTTTCTCTTAAAAACCGGTTCCTTTTTTACCGAAGGTTTTTTCTTTTTATCACCGATTGTTATTGTTCTTGTAATTGCCACAATTCCCTCCAGATAGTTAAATCAAGGCCTGACGGCTGTTATTTCCCAGTCATAACGAACCTGCCGGGGTCAATCTCCTTTATATATCCTTTAAGCTGGAGTTGAAGAAGCAGTGTGGAAATTTTCGTGACCGGCATACCCGATTGTACCAAAATTTCTTCTGCCGTTACCTCATCCCCTATACAGCAAAAACGATACACTACTTCCTCTTCCAATGTCAACTCCTCATAGGATACTTTCTCAGTTCCCTCCTCTTCGGGAAGCCAGTTATACTCAGAAAGTATATCCTTTGCCTCCGTACAGCAAATCGCACCGTTCCGAACCAACCGGTTTGTCCCTTTACTCGAAGGAAGCCATATATTTCCCGGAACGGAAAATACATCCCTCCCTTCCTCCAATGCGAAATCGGACGTAATAAGCGCACCGCTCCGTTCTGCCGCTTCCACAACCAGAATGCCGCGACTCATGCCTGCAATAATCCTGTTTCTTGCAGGAAATTGCCGTCCTAACGGCGGTGTGCCGGGAGGATATTCAGATATAAGGGTGCCTCCTGTACTAATAACCTCTTGAAACAGATTTTTATTTTCCGGAGGATATACTTTATCAAGACCACAGGCAAGAACGACGACGGTAGGATTTTGTCCTGCAAGAGCCCCCTTATGGGAAGCACTGTCAATCCCTCTTGCTCCGCCGGAAACAATCGTTACACCGGCCTTTGCCAAATCTGAAGAAATACGGTTCGCCGTTTCCAGTCCATATGGCGTTGCTTTTCTCATTCCGACAACTGCTATCGTCTTCTCCCATACTGGCGGTTGTCCCTTATAAAATAAAACAGCCGGAGGATTTGATGTTTCCGCCAGCAGCGGAGGATAATTTTCATCCTCCCATGTGCAGCAGCGGATCTCCAGTCTGTATAAAAGTTCCTCTGTTTCTTCCGGAGATGTATGCGCCCGGTAAGACAAGAAAGAATCCTCTGCTTTCGGGGACAGCAGATGTGCTTTCCTTACCGATTCGTCCGATGCTTTCCAAACATCTTCTGCACTTCCGAATGCAGATATCAGATTCCGTATAGACTTTGCTCCCAAACCGGGACAGCCCGGTAATGATGCTGCATATATATCCATGTCTACCTCCCCGAAAGATTTCCTCTGTAGCTCAGTGCTTCAGCTACATGTTCAGGTTGTATAGCCTGACTTCCTTGCAGGTCGGCAATGGTTCTTGATACCTTAATAATCCTATCGTAGCTCCGGGCAGATAAATGAAGCTTTTCAAAAACTTCCCTGAGTAACTCGGAGCCCTCTTTATTCAATGAACAAGTTTCTTTTAATTGCCGGTGTCCCATTTGTGCATTATTTTGCATATGCCATTTTTTCAAACGCTCCGATTGTATTTTTCTTGCTTCTGATACCCGCAAGGCTATCGTTTCTGAAGTCTCCCCTTTTATTGTCGCCGTCAGCTCACTGTATTTAGGTCTCATCACCGCCACATGCAAATCAATTCTGTCGAGTAACGGGCCAGAAATTTTCCGCTTATAGCCTCGTATTTCTCCGTCACTGCAGGTACAGGGATGATCGGGGTCTCCCAGATATCCGCAGGGACAGGGATTCATAGCTGCGATGAGTACAAAATCGGCAGGATAAACAAAAGATGCATTTACCCGTGATATATGTACCTTTCTATCCTCAAGAGGTTGCCGCAAAACCTCAAGTACACTCCGTGGAAATTCGGGCAACTCATCTAAAAAAAGTACTCCGTTATGTGCCAGTGTTACTTCTCCCGGCTTGGGAACAGATCCGCCGCCGATTAAGCCTGCCATGGAAATTGTATGATGAGGGCTGCGAAACGGCCTTTCTCTTATAATTTCTTCTGCCTTAAACAAACCTGCCACAGAATAGATTTTCGTTACTTCCAAGGCCTCTTCTCTTGTCATCGGCGGTAAAATCGTTGTAATTCTCCGTGCCAACATTGTTTTTCCCGATCCGGGCGGGCCTGTCATAAGCACATTATGGGCACCTGCTGCTGAAATCTCCATCGCCCTCTTCGCCATAATCTGGCCCTGCACCTCAGCAAAATCTACATCACTTATACTTCTTCTCGTATCCTCTTTTCTTTTTGCCGGCTCCAGTGTTTCATGACCTAATAAATATTCCACCAGCTCTCCCAGATTTCTGACTCCATACACGTTCACATTTTCACATAAGAGAGCCTCTCCCGCTACATCAGGACTCATAAAAAAGGTGTCTATCCCCGCTTCTTGTCCGGCTAAAACCATGGAAAGCACGCCGGGAACAGAACGAATCTCTCCTTTTAAAGAAAGTTCTCCGATAAACATCACCCTGTTTAAAACATCTTGCGAAATCAACCCGCTTGCCGCCAAAAGACCTACCGCAATAGGCAAATCAAGACCCGATCCGTCTTTTTTCAAGTCTGCCGGTGCTAAATTAACGGTAACCTTATCCACAGGAAATGCATATCCGGAATTCCGTATCGCCGACTGTACCCGTTCTTTGGATTCTTTTACCGCCACTGCCGGAAGTCCTACGATATCGAAAGAAGGAACTGCACGACTGATATCTACTTCCACAGTAATTACATGACCGTTCAGACCGAATGTACAAGTCCCATACACCTGTGCAAACATTTTCTCCTCCTAAAATGCATTTTTAATATGAACATCAAAACGGATACGTCTATTCTCAATTCCCTTTGACAAAAGAAATACACGGGCCGTATAACGTATATGCTCCTGTTTATACTTTGTAACTGCCGCTACCGGTTCTCCGTATCTTCTGTTTCTTCTGGTTTTCACTTCCACAAAAACCAGCTCTTTGCCGTCCTGCACAATAAGATCAATTTCTCCGTGACCGGACCGAAAATTACGGGCTATACACTTCATCCCCTTATTTTCAAGATATCCGAGTGCATAATTTTCTCCATCCCGTCCCAGCGCCGTGGTAATCATCTTATTTCTCCATAAAATTATGTTCAAATCCACTTTACATTATAGAATAATTATATCTTTATGATATTTATATTTCAATGCAACGGAAGCAAAGAACATAAGGGTCCTTTACTAAGGATATAAAACAATGAAAAGAAATCCCGGTAGAATAAAATTGGTCAGTATTGATTAGATACTGTATAATCAGAATGTCGTCTTATACAAGGAGAATAGGACGGAACCGCCGGGATACAGCAAAATGTATCCCTTATCCGGCTTCTGCAATTACGCCTCAAAGCATTATCTCCGGGAAATTTTTCTTATTATCCAGAAATGAGTATAAACAATGAATCAATTCATACAAAAGCATCCTTATTTAATATTATTTTTTC
>QWCH01002358.1_pt1 | contig 23852 bp, 21 predicted proteins | sample 1972671 | NCBI WGS metagenome assembly QWCH01 (sample SAMN09866713, study PRJNA288562) | Human gut metagenome isolate term3_stool, whole genome shotgun sequencing... | isolation source: gut | host: Homo sapiens | place: USA: California
CCCGATAGTCTTGCAGGGTACGAGGGGAAAGGAACAGTCTCTCGCAAACCTCCCGTCCTGTGAGATAGATTTCACCTTCAAAAAGAGGACGATGAGTTTGAGCCATGCTTCTCACTCGATTCGTCAAACCTTTAATGCCAGAGATGAGTTGCTTCATCTCTGGTGTTTCTTTATTGATAGTTTCGTACTCCGTAGTCGTTAACCTTTACGAGTGTTAGAGTTAGCGAGGAGAGCTTCCACATCCTCACGCTTGTAATAGCATTTATGTCCGATTTGGATAAAGGGCAGCACAGACGAGTCACGATAGTGTTGCAATGTTCGCTTGCTGATGTTCAGTATTCGGCATACATCCCCATTGAAGACTGTTGCAATTCTCTTGGGTAAAGTGTATCTTTGTCATAGTGTAAAGAACAACGAATACTATGGCAACTATATACGACTTCACCGTCCTGACCTCTCAAGGCGAGCCGCTAGACTTAGCGAGCCTGCGCGGCAAAGTGCTCCTCATCGTCAATACCGCTAGCAAGTGTGGCTACACGCCTCAGTTGGCTGGGCTCGAGGAGCTGCACAAGCAGTACCACGACAAGGGGCTCGTCCTACTGGGCTTCCCCTGCAACCAGTTTGGCGGGCAAGACCCCGGCACCGATGAGGAGATACGCAACTTCTGTCAGGTCAACTACGGCGTCACCTTCCCGATCATGCAGAAGGTGGAGGTCAACGGTCCCCACGCTCACCCGCTATTCAAGCTCCTCAAGGAGGAGACAAGCCAAGACTCAGACCTGCCCGTCAAGCCGATACAGTGGAACTTCAACAAGTTCCTCATCTCCCGTGACGGCACCGAGATAACCCGCTACGGATCGGCTAAGCTCCCGAAGAACTTAGCCAAGGATATCGAAGCTCTCCTCTAATCCACAACTAAAGCTATGCTTGACTCTCCCATCTACTTCTGGCTCATCGCCGGGCTCCTCCTCCTCTTCATCGAGTTGCTTACGCCGGGCTTCGTCGTAGCCTGCTTTGGCATAGGAGCTTTGCTGGCGATCCTGCCCGCAGCCCTCGGCGCCTCAATCACTTGGCAGGTGATTACCTTTTGCATTGGGTCGATCCTCGCCCTTTTGCTCCTGCGTCCTATGGTTCGCCGCCTCAGTCGCAACAAAGAGACCGCTCGGACGGGCATAGAGGCGCTCTACGGGCGCACGGCTCGTGTCACTGAGTGCATAGACGCTAGTCGGGAGACGGGTCGCATCGCTGTGGACGGGGACAACTGGCGCGCCCGCACGGTCGCTCCCGACATGGTCATCCCACGTGGCGAGATGGTCCGCATCGTCAGCAATGACAGCATCGTCATGATCGTCGAACCGATCACACAACCAGCAGAATAACAACCCCAAACATTACACATATATGGAAGCATCCCTCATCGTACTGGGCGTACTCGTCCTCCTAGTCATCTACATCATTGCCAAGGGTCTAGTCATCGTCCAGCAGTCTGAGACGATGATCGTCGAGCGTCTCGGGCGCTATCTCAAGACCCTCCCCTCGGGTATCAACCTGATCATTCCTTTCATTGACAAACCTCGTCCTATGGTTTGGCGTATCACAGCTTCATCCAGCAAGGGGGGCACGCTCGTGCGCTTTATCAATACTGACCGCATCGACCTACGAGAGAATGTCTACGACTTCGCCCGTCAGAGCGTCATCACCCGTGACAACGTTGTGACTGAGATCAATGCGGTTCTTTACTTCCAAATCGTCGAGCCACTCAAAGCGGTCTACGAGATCTCTAACCTCCCCGTAGCTATCGAGATGCTCACGCAGACCTCGCTGCGTAACGTGATTGGTGAGATGGATCTCGACGAGACGCTCACCAGCCGTGACACGATCAATAGCAAGCTGCGCGACATCCTAGACGAGGCGACCAATAAGTGGGGTGTCAAGGTAAACCGCGTGGAGCTACAAGACATCAACCCGCCTCGAGACATACGCGATGCGATGGAAAAGCAGATGCGTGCCGAGCGTGATAAGCGTGCTCAGGTACTCACCGCTGAGGGTCAGAAGGAAGCTATGATCCGTGAGTCTGAGGGTCGTATGACTGAGTCGGTCAACCATGCCGAGGGTGAGAAGAAAGCGCAGATCCTCGCTGCCGAGGCTGATGCTCGTGCTACCATCCTTCGTGCCGAGGCTGAGGCAGAGGCCATCGAGCGCATCACCTCTGCAGTTGCCAGCACGGGCAGCAATCCTACTCAGTACCTTATAGCGATGCGCTATCTAGACACGCTCGAGAAGATTGGCCGCAACAGCTCCGACAAGACGCTCTTCCTCCCCTACGAGGCGACGGGCATCCTCTCCGCTCTCGGTGGCATCAAGGAGGTCTCCGCCAGCGAGGTCGGCAAACTCCTCACCAAGGTCGGCAAGCACTAGCCCCGCCCCTAGAGACGCAAACCTCTCTGACGCACAGACGTGTAGCCCTTTGTAGGGACGCACGATCTGTGCGTCCGTTGTATCAAAGCAATACGAGTAAAGAATAACCACACTATGAACAACACAGAGCAGATAGCCCACGTAAGGGCTCTAGAGGATGGCTCCTACGAGACGCAACCTCTCTTAGATCATCTACACGGCGTGGCGGAGCTGGCGCAGAGCTACGCTGAGCGCATCACCGATTACCCAGAGCTTGGCGAGATCGGTTACCTGCTGGGTCTCCTGCACGACTTGGGTAAGTACCAAGCTGGCTTCCAGCAATACATACGTCAGCAGTCTGGTTTAGACCCAACACTCAACGGGTGGCGCACCCCGCACAGCCCCGCAGGAGCACGCTACGCCTACGACTTAAAGCAAGCGGGAGGTAATCAGCAACTTCTCAAGATCCTCTCGCTCTGCATCGGGGCTCACCACCGAGGGCTCTACGATGACTCCGAGTGGCGAGGACAAGTTGTTCGTTCTAGTGACACCGAGCGAGCAGTGGCAAACCTAGTCAAGGGGCTCCAACCTGAGGCGCTCCAGCTTGAAGAGCTGCTTCACAAAGCTTCTCTGGACAAGGTCACTGCCGTGTGGGACGAGCTAGACGAGGAAGACTACCAGCTACTGGTTCGGATGCTTTTCTCCTGCCTAGTAGACGCAGACTTCCTCGACACGGAGCGGTTTATGTCTCCCGACAAGAGCCTTGTTCGTCAGAATGCCAAAGCTTCGCTAGAGCAGATGCGCGCTCAGCTAGAGGAGTATGTGTCACACTTCAACCGTGAGGGGCGGATCAATGAGGCGCGAGCAGCTTTCCTCGACCAATGTCGCAACCATGGGCGCACGGCTAAGCGTAAGATCTACTCGCTCACGCTCCCCACAGGTGCGGGCAAGACGGTCTCCTCGATGATGTGGGCTCTAGAGCACGCCATAGCGCAAGGGTGTGAGCGCATCATCTACGTCATCCCCTACACCTCGATCATCACCCAGACAGCGCAAACCTTTAGGGACATCTTTGGGGCGGATCAAGTGCTGGAGCATCACTCTGATGTAGATGCCAAGGAGCGAGCTGACGAAGCTCTGGAGTACACCAAGCTCATGACGGAAAACTGGGATGTGCCACTCGTGGTGACGACCAACGTGCAGTTCTTCGAGTCGCTCTACGCTCATCGTGTGAGTCGCTGTCGCAAGCTCCACAACATTTGCAATTCGGTCGTTGTCTTTGACGAGGTGCAGATGTTTCCCCCTCGGCTGCTCAACCCAATCCTGCGTGTGGTGGAGAGTCTGCACTACGCCTTCCGTGTGGAGCCTCTCTTCTGTACCGCAACGCTACCAGTCTTTGACAAAGACATCCTATCAGACAGCAAGCGGATCGGCCATGAGTTCTTCTTCCTTGAGGAGCCCATTCAGGAGGTCGTACCTTATGATGCTGAGCGCTTTGCACCCTTTGACAAGGTTCGCTACCATTGGGATCCGCTTCGGCTCTCTACGGAGGAGCTGGCCGAGCGGTTGGGCGAGCACGAGAGCTTCCTCTGTATCGTGAGCAGTCGTGACGATGCGGCTCGTCTCTATGCCGCTCTGCAAGCTCAAGACAAGTCGGGCGAGGGGCTGATACATCTCTCACGAAGGATGTGCTCGGCGCACATTCAGAAGCGCATAGAGGAGATACGCAATCGCCTGAAGGCTGGCGAGCCAGTGCGTGTCGTCAGTACACCGTTGGTCGAGGCTGGTGTAGACCTAGACTTCCCCGTGGTCTACCGAGCGATGGCGGGTTTAGACTCAGTCATGCAGGCCGCTGGGCGGTGCAATCGTGAGGGGCGTATGGCAGAGCCTGGCGAGGTCTACATTTTTCTCCTTGCTGATGGGACGGACATCCCAGGTGAGATGAGCTGGGCGCAAGGTGCCCTGGAGGATCTGCTTGATCGGCTGTCTGAGCAGGGAGCTCCACAGAGAGGCGAGATCGAGCGCTACTACCAGGCATTCTATAATGATGTCGACTGCTTCGACAACAAGAAGACCAAGGAGAAAGATAAAAGGGTCTCCAGACTGCTTTGGGATGTGGATGATAAGCGATGTGAGGGGCTACGCTTCGAGTATGAGACAGCGAGCCAGAACTTCAGATACATCGAGAATCAGGATACCCCGATCGTTATACCCTATGGCGATGCGGGGAGAGCGATCATCAAGAAGCTCCAAAACAACCTTCCGCTGACACGACAGGAGTACCGACAAATGAATCGTCTTACCGTTGGTCTAAAACGAAAAGATTGTTTAACTTTGAGGGGAAGCATCTCAGCGAGTGAGAACGGCATCGCTTATCTAACCGATGATAAGCTCTACAGCACGGAGACTGGGATACAGATAATCGATCAGACATCAACATTCATGACAGCATAAACATATGGAAGAGTATATAGATAAGGAGTACTGCCTGCGTGTGCGTGGTCCTTTCGCTTGCTTTACACGCCCCGAGATGAAGGTGGAGCGTGTCAGCTATGATGTGATCACGCCCAGTGCAGCGCGCGCCATCTTTCAGGCGATCTACTGGAAGCCCGCCATACGTTGGGAGATCACTAAGATAGAGGTGCTAGCTCCGATCAAGCGGTTTACCATCAAGCGAAACGAGGTGGCCTCTATCATGAGCAAAGGAAGTACAGGCATCAACGTTTCAGAGGATCGCAGACAGCGTGCCTCCTACATCTTGCGTGACGTAGACTATCGGATCTATGCTAAGATGGTCTACATCCCCGTCAGAAACCGCTCAGCTAGTTGTCAGAAGCACTACAACGAGGAGTACAACGAAGCCGAGCGTAAAGCGGAGAACCCAAGAAAGTACCAAGAGATATTCGAGCGCAGAGCCAAGGCTGGGCAGTGCTTCATGATGCCTTACCTAGGGTGTCGTGAGTTCACTTGCGCCTTTGAGTATGTGGACCTAGAGCATGGGGAAACATCCCTAGAGCCCAAGCCTATCCCTGAGAGTCGCGACCTGAGCATCATGCTCTACGACATGGACTTCGAGCGGGATAGGAAGAATCCCCCAGCCATGTTTTATCATCCGCAAATGACCGAGGGTGTCATCACCGTCCCCCCGATGGATAGTAATGAGATACTGAGATGATCCTACAAGCACTATACAACTACTACGAAGCGATGCGCAAGGCACATCGCATTGCTACCCCTGGACTAGAGGTCAAGCCCATTCGCTGGGTCATCGTCATTCGCGAAGATGGCACCTTCGTCAGACTAAAAGACCTCAAAGATCCAAGTGACAAGAAGAGCAAGGGGCAGGACTATCTAGTTCCAGCTGGACTAAAGCGTAGCGGCAAGTGTCCACCCGCACAACCCTTTTGGGACAATCGCAAGTATATCCTAGGGTATGAAGAGAGTGCCGAGGGGGTGTCACCCAGCACGGACCGTCTAGAGGAATTCAAGCGGGTTATGTCAGAGATCGCTGAGCACTATCCAGACAATGCCAGCTTTAAAGCGGTCTGTCGCTTCTACGACCACTACCTCGGAGCCGAGACGCCTCTCCCCGAAGAGGCTCAGACCGAGCGCATCTTAGCATCAGACTGGATGACCTTCCAGCTACAAGGTGACACAGAGCTTCTAGCCACACAAGAGGATGCGTACGACCTTGCCGCTCAAGCCTACAGTACGGAGGACAATCTTGGGCGATGCCTCATCACGGGAGAGGAAAAGCCCCTAGCAGCCTTTCATGCTCGGATTGTAGCTCCAGGCTCGCAGGCGGGAGCCACGATAGCCAGCTTCAACGATCCAGCCTACCTTTCCTATGGCAAGAAGCAGGGCGAGAATGCGCCGATATCTAAGTACGCCTCCTTTGCCCATACCACGGCTCTCAACGACTTGCTCCGCAATGAGCAGACACGCTACACGCTCGGAGACATCAGCTATGTCTTTTGGAATTCGGATCTTGACGATCCTAGTATCAACGAGACCTTTCGCACCGTAACCTTCGAAGGAGTAAGGAATGACGAAACTCAAGAGCAATCCGACACAGACGATGAGCAGCCTAAGCGAAGAGGTAAGAGTAAAAAGAAAGCCCCGAGCCCAACTCAGGACACTTACAAAGTACTTGAGCAGTTCAAAGCTATCCGTGGTAACCGTGGTCAAGGAGAGCATTGGGAAGACGAGCGACAGTTTTACGTCCTCGGACTGACAGCGGGCGGACGCATCACCATCAAGTATTGGCAGCAGGGGACTGTGTCCGAGATCTTCGACAGAGTCTACCAGCATCTCGTCGATATGAACATCATCAGCTGGACTGGCAACGTGGACGAGGAGAACCCGCCCCTACGCTCACTTTATGGCATCGTTAAGAGTGTCTCCACACCCTCCAAGTCGAGCACCTTCGCCACGAACCTTGTGCAGAGCATCGTCGAGAGCATCCTCAGTGGCAATCCCTATCCGATGACCCTCCAGCAGGCCTGCGTCAACCGCATCACGCAGGAGCGCACAGTCTCCGAGCTACGAGCGGCCATTCTCAAGGGCTGCATCAACCGCAAAGCAAGAATATACAAACATCTAAAAGAACTAGATATGGCTTTAGACAAGCAAAACGACAACATCGCCTACCTCGCCGGACGCCTCTTTGCCGTCCTCGAGCAGATCCAGCAGGCTTCACTAGGCAAAGGGGTCAATGCGACCATACGAGATCGCTTTTACGCTAGCGCCTCCACTCGCCCTAACATGGTGATGGGACGACTCATCGCACTGTCCAACCACCACCTGAGCAAGCTACGCAAGGAGAAGCCTGGATTAGCAGTAAACCTCGAGAAGCTCCTCGGAGAGATCTTCGCCTTGATCCCATCTGAGGCGCCCACATTCCCCGCGACCTTCTCGCTAGATGAGCAGAGCCTCTTTGCCGTAGGCTACTATCATCAGAAAGTTGATACCTATAGGAAGGAAGAGACAACCAACCCAACAGAAGAAACAGAACAATAACCCATATAATCATGTTACAGAATAGATATGACTTCATCCTACTCTTTGATGTCAAGGATGGCAATCCCAATGGAGACCCTGATGGTGGCAACCTGCCCCGCGTAGACCCTGAGACTGGCGAGGGACTCGTCACGGATGTGTGTATCAAGCGCAAGGTGCGCAACTACATACAGATGGCGACTGACCAAGGGATCTTCGTCAGAGAGAACTCTGTCCTCAATGACTCCATCAATGCGGCTGTCGAAGAGGCTACAGGCAAGGATGCTAAGACGAAAAACGCCTCAGACCGTGACAAGGCTCGCGCCCTCATGTGTCAGAAGTATTACGACATACGTGCTTTCGGAGCTGTCCTCTCCACGGGCAACAATGCTGGTCAGGTGCGTGGTCCCATTCAGCTAACCTTCGCACGCTCCATTGATCCGATCTTCCCCCACGAGCATACCATCACACGTATGGCTGCCACAGATGCTAAGGAGCAAAAGGCCAACGAAGAGGCTGACGACAAGGGCGGCAACCGCACCATGGGGCGCAAAGCCACCGTGCCCTACGGACTATATAAGATGTATGGCTTCGTGACGCCACACTTTGCCGAGGATACAGGCTTCACGGAGGATGACTTGAATCGCTTCTGGAAGGCACTCAAGAATATGTTTGACCTAGATCACTCCGCAGCCCGTGGGCTCATGAGTCTGCAGAAGTTGATCATCTTCAAGCACGACTCTCCTCTGGGCAATGCCTCTGCGCACAAGCTCTTCGAGCGTGTCACCGTAGCTCGGCGTGAGGGTCTCACAGGTCCCGCGCGCGACTTCTCCGACTACACCGTACAAATCGATCGCAACGGACTCCAGGGAGTCGAGGTCATCGAGCTCGTCTAGCCCGCGCCCCACACGGGGTGCGTGAATTGAAACAGCGCGTACGTCACCGACGCAACAGCCGAGCAAGCGTCGCACCCCACACGGGGTGCGTGAATTGAAACCCGTTGCGGGACAAAGCCCACTCCATCTCGTAGACCGTCGCACCCCACACGGGGTGCGTGAATTGAAACAGCCAGCGCTGATAATGATATTTCAAGGGCATAGTCGCGCCCCACACGGGGTGCGTGAATTGAAACGTGTTGTTCTCCTTGGCTGGCGCCCACCGCGCTATGTCGCGCCCCACACGGGGTGCGTGAATTGAAACATCCAAGACCTCCTCCTCGATGAGTTCCAGAAGGAGTCGCGCCCCACACGGGGTGCGTGAATTGAAACTGGGATCACCTGCTTGTTGGTGAGTCCTATCCTAGTCGCACCCCTCACGGGGTGCGTGAATTGAAACGAAATGGGTCAATTGATCCCGTTTTTGTGCCAGGTCGCACCCCACACGGGGTGCGTGAGTTGGAAGAGGAGAGCGATTGGCAGTCGGCACGAATACGATGACAGCCTCCATGAGCGGATACGCTTGTGGGGGCTGTCTCTGTTTTTACGAGCTAAGATTGCTGCGCAGGGGCATATGAGGAGTCGGCGTCTGATACCCCGCTCGATTAGCAAGTTGTAGAAAAGCAGCGTCAGATGAGGGCGCGGCGGCGACCGGTGGCGTAGAGGAAGGCGATCTCAATGAGCCCCGAGAGGATGACGATGACGACGAAGGCGATCAACTTCACCTGTAGGAGCACGGCGATCAGGGCGCCAAGCGCGATGACCGCAAGCGAGAGGAGTTGGTTGATGAAGACCTCACGGTTGCGCCCATTGGCGGTGAGGACCAGCTCGATGAAGAAGCCCGAGATAAGCCATATCGGGATGAGCACCGTCATCAGCAGGAAGACAGGTAGTATGAGATCCTCTATCGGGCCATTGCCCATGATCCAGATGATCGGCTTAGCGGCGAGCATGAGCGCCCCCATGCAGACGATGCCCATGAGCAGTTCGCCACGCAGTATACGATGTATGCGCTCTGTCGTATAGCTGGTGCTGACCGAGGGAAAGAGCGCCACGTTGAGCTGCTTGGTGATGTACATGACGACGCTGACGATCTTCATCGAGAAGTCGTAGCCCGTCAGGGAGGTCATGCCAAAGAGCGAACCGATCACGAGGTTGAGTCCAGCCGACTTGACCGTCATCACCAGATAAGAGAGGAAGAGTGGCGTAGCCTCTCGCAGGAGGGCTAAGCTTTTGCGCAGTGAGATGAGGCGTAGCGAGAGCTTTTCGCGCCATAAGATATAGCCAAAGGCGATTCCCGCCGAGAGTATATTGCTTGCCGAAGCCAGTAAGACGTAGCGTGTCATATGCTCTGGCGTAAGCACCCAGAGGATGATGGCAACGGCTAGAAGCACTTTCGTGGCGATCTGTATGTAGAGGTAGATGCGTGTGCGCTGGATCCCGATGAAGTACCAGTTGGGCATGATGACACAGGCCACTACGGAGAGAAAGCTTGCCCAGAGGAGCGCACGGTAGTCGGCCAAGGGTCCGACCCATAAGACGATAGGCAGGAAGAGGAGGAAGGAAAGGAGGAGCAGATAAAGGCGACTAGAGAGTATCTGCGAAGTGATGTCAGACTTGCCCGCTAGGTCGCCCTCCTTGTCGTAGCGAGCCAGGTAGCGGGTGCCGATCATGTCCAGGCCATAGGTCACCAGCGTGGTGAAGTATGTGATGACCGAAAAGGCGTAGACATAGGCTCCGTACGCCTCGGCGCCGACACGATGAATCAGTATCGGGTAGATGATCAGATGAAAGGAGGAGTTCAGCACGTTGATGAGTCCGAGAGAGAGGAAGTTCTCTAGGACTAGTCTATTGCCTCTGACCATAGCGCATAGTCTCTGGAGGAGGTGCTTCGGTGCTGGAAGGGGTGACTGGTTCATCTGATTATCTTGGGGTGGTCGTCTGAGGCTCATAGGGCTTCAGTACGAGAGCAAAGGTACGACCTTCTCACGAATTAGTTGTAGCTGCAAAAGCGTGCGCCAACTGGGCAGCCTGGCGTAAGAATGCACGGGAGTGTCTACAAGGGGCTACTCGTGAGATTGGCGGAGTCTAATGTGGAGCGCCCGCTAGACGGGTGAGCGCTTTTTTGTACCTTTGATCCGCAAGAGAGACTACAATACAATGACAAAAGAGACTTCTACCCAGAGCAGTACCGCTACGACCCGCTACGACAAGAAGGTGGCCATCGTGGGCGCTGGCTCTATGGGCCGTAGCATAGCCATCTGTCTGGCTATGCACCATATACCTACCGTCATACAGGCGCGCTCACTAGACCGTCAGAAGCGAGCTATCCCACTCCTCGAGCAGTCGCTGGCCGAGTGCGGCGAACTCTTCGGCTGGAGCGATGCGGAGCGACAGGAGTTGCTCAGCCGTATCAAAGTGACCGTGGACAATGCCGACATTGTCTCGGCCAACCTAGTCATAGAGGCGTCTAGTGGCTCCCTCGAGGAGCACAAGGAGCTCTACCGAGACCTAGACGCTGTCCTGAGCGAGGGGACGATCATCGCTTCGATCACTTCGTCGATCAGCATCACGGAGCTGGGCAACGCTACGCAGCGTCCGTCGCTTGTGGCGGGGATGCACTTTTTCAATCCAGTGCCACTCATTGACCTCGTTGAGATTGTTTCGTCACAACACACCTCGCAGGAGACGCTCGAGCAGATCCAGGCGCTGTGCGATGCGATGGGCAAGGAGACGGTCTACGTCGAGGACACGCCAGGCTACATCGTCAATCGTATGCTCATACCGATGATCAACGAGGCGATCACCGAGTTGGCGCAGGGTATCGGCTCTATCGAAGACATAGACCGTGCGATGCGCATTGGGGCTTGTCACCCGATGGGTCCGCTAGAGCTGGCAGACTGGATCGGGCTAGACACCTGTCTAGAGATCTTGGAGGGGCTCTTTGCAGAATTTATGGATAGCAAGTATCGTCCGCACCCACTGCTACGTCGTAAGGTACGTGCCGGTCAACTCGGTCGCAAGGTGGGCGTGGGCTTCTACCGCTATACCCCAGAGGAGGAGGAAGAGTCATAGCCTTAGCCCCTTTTTTATAGCAACACGCTTGAGATGCAAGTCAAGATCCTCGGCTGTGGCTCTGCGCGTCCCACACGGCATCATCTACCGTCAGCGCAAGTGCTGACCGTCGCTGGGCATCACTACCTAATAGATGCTGGCGAGGGGGTGCAGCACTCGCTCATTATGGCGGGCTATAAGATGACGCAGCTGGAGGCGCTCTTTATCTCTCATGCTCACGGGGATCACTGCTTCGGGTTGCCTGGTCTGCTCACCTCGATGGCACACGTAGGGCGCACGAAGCCGCTCACGATCGTGACGACTGCCGAGGTGGCCGACTTCATACGCTACATAGAGGCGCATCATATGGAGGTGAGCTCCTACGCACTCTCTGTGACGATCGCTCCGAGTGACGAGGTTAGCCCGTCCATCTACACTGACGAGTGGATCACGATCGACACGCTGCCCCTGCGTCACCGTACGAGTGCCGTCGGCTTCCTCTGCCGTGAGCACTGTATGCCGAGGAGGATCGATCCTGTGGCTACGAACTTTTACCAAATCCCTTACAGCGCTATGCCAGCTCTGCAAATGGGGCTAGACTACGTCCCTCAAGGTGGCGGGCGCATCATCCCGAACCGTGAGCTGACGAAGCCTGGTCGCCCATCCCGCTCCTACGCTTATCTCTCAGACACGCTCCCTGCGTGGCATCTGGTGGAGCAGATTCGTGGTGTGGACCTTCTCTACCACGAGAGCACCTACAGTGAGGAGTTTCTCGACCGTGCAGAGACCTACGGACACTCGACGGCACGGCAAGCGGCTGAGGTGGCTAAGGCTGCCGAGGTGGGTCAACTGCTCTTGGGTCACTACTCGGGGCGCTATGACGATGTGTCGGTGCTGCTCAGGGAGGCTCAAGAGGTCTTTCCCAATAGCTTTGCAGCCCAAGAGGGGGATCTGTACGAAGTGTAATGCTTTACTCGAAAAACCGTTTATAGAAATCCAATGAGTAGCCGTATCAAGAGTCTCTTTAAGGACACCGTCATCTACGGGGCAACGACTATGCTCAGTCGCTTCCTCGGCTGGGCGCTCTTCCCGCTCTATGTGTATCAGCTCCCCTCGCCAGCGGACTACGGTATCGTGACCAATCTGTATGCCTGGGTGGCGCTGCTCCTGATCATCCTAACGTATGGGATGGAGACGGGCTTCTTCCGCTTTAGCCGTGAGGGTGACGGGCGCAAGGTGTACGCTAATAGTTTGCGTACGCTAGGCACCAGTTCGCTCCTCTTCCTCATCTTGGGCTTGCTCTTTGTCAAGCCGATCGGTGCGGCTCTCGGCTATGCGGACATGCTGCGTCCCGTGGCGATGCTCATTGTGATCGTGGCGATCGATGCTTTCACCAGTATCCCCTTTGCCTATCTGCGCTACACCAATCAAGCCTTGCGCTATGGCTTGATCAAGATAGGCTACGTACTCCTGACGGTGGCGCTCAATCTCTTCTTCCTACTGGTCTGCCCTTGGCTCCAGAGGGTCGCCCCAGGGGCGATCGACTGGTGGTACGAGCCGGGGCTCGGGGTCGAGTATATCTTCCTCTCGAACATGATCGCCAATATCATCCTCCTGCTGGTCTTGATACCTTATATGAAAGAGGCGCGTGGCGGCGGACGCTTCGACTGGGGACTCCTTCGTCGCATGCTCCACTACTCGCTGCCGATGGTCTTGCTCGGCATAGCGGGCAACTTCAACAAGATGGCGGACAAGATCATCTTCCCCTTGCTCTTTGCGGATCAAACCTTTGCCAATACGCAACTCGGCATCTACAGCGCTGGGTACAAGATAGCGGTCGTCATCGTCATGTTTACGCAAGCCTTTCGCTTTGCTTACGAGCCATTTATCTTCCAGCGTGGCAAGGAGGGCGAGCTCTCGGCAGACGAGGAGGCGGCAGCGGAGCGCGAGCGTCGCATCACCTATGCGAAGGCTATGCACTACTACCTGCTCTCGGCGATCTTTATCTACGTAGCGGTGATGTGCTACCTCGACCTGCTCAAGGTGCTGATCAGTCCCGCCTACTATGACGGGCTGCGGGTCGTACCCTATGTGATGCTCGGGGAGGTGCTCTTCGGTATTTACTACAATCTATCGCTCTGGTACAAGTTGACCGACCGCACCTATTGGGGTGGCATCATCTCCACGCTGGGCTGTCTACTCACGGTGGCAATCATCGTGTGGGGCGCTCCGCACTGGGGCTTTATGGCATGTGCCTACGCCTCGGTGGTGAGCAACCTCCTGCTGGTACTCATATCCTACTTCCTCGGGCGCAAGTACTACCCCGTACCGTACCGACTAGGGGCGACGGCAGGTTATTTTGCTGTGGGAGCCATCGCCGTGGGGCTCATCTTGTGGATCTATGGCACAATGCCTGCGATGTGGATGCGTCTGCTACTCAGCACCGTAGTCTTGGTTGCGCTCACGGGGTATGTCGTCTGGCGCGAACAACTGGGCAAAGCCCTTGCTCCGCTCCTGCGACGCCTGCGCCACAAATCGGGACGATAAAAATCAGTAAGGCATAGAGAGGGAAGGCTCAATCGCTAACTAGCAGCGGTTGAGCCTTCTCTTTTTGCAGTCTAAGCCCCCTTACTACAAAGGCATCTACAGCTTATATCGTAACCTGCAGCGGGGACTAAGAGCGTTTCGAGCGGGTTGTCGCAACGCTTATATCACACTGAGCTTATGTCACATACGAGTTCCAAAACCAGTTCCCCTTTTGGAACTTTTTAGTTCCAAGGCAGGAACTTTTTAGTTCCAAGGCAGGAACTTTTTAGTTCCAACGGAGGAACTTTTTAGTTCCAGCGGAGGAACTTTTCAGTTCCAAGGGTGGAATTGGAGAGAATGTGGCTTAACGTTGCCAAGGAGTCAAAGAATTCACTATCTTTGTGTATCAACACGGACGGTCTGGTATGAGAGAGAGTACGAGCCAGGCTGACTCACCCGTGGCATATAGATTACAGACTAATAGACATATCGATTATGATTAATGATTTCGCAAGTTGGCTGACACCAGGTCAGAGTATTCTTATAGTATCGAAGGATAGAACCTTCCGAGGTACCTTCCAGGCTGTTTGTGGCGACTACATCGTCCTCGAGAGTCGTCGTGGTGACCAGCATTTCATCCGTGAGGAGCTGATTGATTCTTTTACGGTGTATCACAAGAGAGATTGGTCCACTACCACGTCTAGAGAGTCTCTTGAAGAGGAGGAGCGTGACGAGAAGAGGCTATCTGATGAGGAGGCGATAGAGAGCCTGCTCTCACCGCTAGGGGGGTCTATAGACAAGGACAAAACCTACATATACAAGCCCGGCGACCGTATCCCACTACCTGACAAGAATCAGATTAAGTCACACGCCACTAAGCCACAGAAGGCGAGCTCCAACCGATACCCTCGCAACTCTGCCGACAAGCCAACCCTCAGCGAGATTCTAGACGAGATAGAGGCGAGCGAGGATAGAACCGCTATTCCCGAGGAAGATCTGCAGATAGTGCGCCCTGCGGGCACGATCAAGATGCGAGAGAATATGAAGAAGTACGGCTTTATCGAGGCCTTTGATGAGGAGAAGACAAACTACTGGTTCCCCTTTAATGCGCTGACCGATGAAGAGCTTAGCGTGACGGACGAAGTGGTCTTTTGCAAAGGGTCAAACGAGAAGGGCTTCACCGCCAGCGGCATTGCTTCGCCAGGCACCATACACCGTCTGTTACTCCTTGTGGATTATATCTTGAAGACGAAGTACTACAACTTTCCGATCGTGCTACCCCTCCTGGAGACGATGCGGGAGCAGTACCCCGACAATAAGAGTATTGAGGACAAGTATCAGGAGGTCAAGGAGCGACAAGAAAGCTACAGCAAGCGCAAGGACGGTGCTGAGTGATTTACCCGCTATAATGCTATAGACTTATGAGACTTTTATATCAGATTACATCGCTCCTCGTGGCACTGCTGGCGCTACTCACCGTGAGTAGTTGCTCGGGAGGCGGCGGGAGCACCTTCACTCAGGCTAGTGGTAAGCCAAACGAGGTGATGCTCGTCATGGATCGTGACTACCTAGCGGACTCTGTCGGCACGGCTGTTAAGTCAATGCTGCGAAGCTATGTACCCGCGATGCCTCAGATCGAGGAGCAGATGGACGTGACGACGGTGGATCCCAAAGACTTTGACACCTTCCTCCGATATGTGCGCAACATACTGATCGTAGACATCGATGCGGGACGGTATACGCAAAACAGTGTCAAGTACGCCTACGACCAGTGGGCGCATGGACAGATTGTGGTGACGATACAGAGCCCCTCGCCAGACTCGGTCTGCTACCTGATGGCGGATCGTGGACGTGCTGTGCTCAACCTATTCGTACGCCACGAGCTGGCGGTACAAGCGAGCAACTTGGTGAAGAACTTTAGCCACAAGGCTGACGAGCTAGCAGTAAAGCATCTCGGCTACCACATAAACGCTCCCGAAGACATCGTCTCCTACAAGGTGGGCAAGAATTGTCTCTGGCTCTCCAACAATGCGATGCGTCGGCGCACCGACATGCTCCTCTACAAAGTGCCTTACCATGGCGAAGCATTGACGGCACCTTACCTTGTGGCTCTGCGCGACTCGGTCCTGGCGGTCAATGTGCCTGGACCTGTCGAGGGGAGTCATGCGGTCACGGCACCTCACATCTTGATGACAAGACAAGTCTCCATCGAGGGGCAGCCCTTACGCACTGAGCTACGTGGACTCTGGGAGCTACGTGGCGGAGGATCTATGGGCGGACCATTCGTACAGCACGCTTTCGTCACTCCTCAGGGTAACGAGCTGATTGTCGCTGAGGCTTTTGTCTACCACCCCAATGAAGCTAAGCGAGATGTGATGCAACAGGTCGAGGCGGCGCTCTTCTCCGTAAGAGCTGACTCCGTCGAGCTGTGGGACGCTGAGCAAGTAGCACAGGCACGCTGGACGGCTTACACAACCTATTGAACGATTTATGACTGACAGAAGAATTGTGGTCGGGATAACCCACGGCGACATCAACGGAACGAGCTACGAGCTACTGCTCAAGCTCTTCAACCGCAATGGCGTGACCGACCTCTTTACACCTATTATATATGGATCTCCACGTATCGCCGCGTACTACAGTAAGGCACTACAGATGGAGCGTGCGTCGTGGCATCTGATCACTGACGCGGAGGAGGCGGAGCCCAACGTGGTCAACGTGATCGACGTGGTGGGTGACGAGATTGACGTGACGCCTGGCAAGGTGACTGAGCCTGCGGGCTTGGCTGCCCTAGCCGCTCTAGAGAGAGCCACAAGCGACATTAACCGTGGTGCGATAGATGTCTTGGTCACCTGCCCGATCAATAAGTCGGCTATGCCTCAAGACCGCTTCCCCTACAAAGGGCACACCGCCTACCTAGGCGTGGCTTGCGGACAGGGCAAGGAACCCCTGATGATCCTCGCAGCGCCTTCGGGTCTGCGGGTCGCACTGGTATCGACGCACGACCCCATTAGCCAAGTGCCCAAGGTCATCACCCAGAGACGAGTCCTCAAGACTTTGGAGATCCTAGACGAAGCGCTGCGACGCGACTTCTTGATCTCTTCGCCTCGCATAGCGGTCCTCGGCCTCAACCCACACGCTGGGGACAACGGACTGATCGGCTCCGAGGAGCTAGAGGTCATCGCTCCGTCTATCGCCATTGCGCAGCGAGAGATGGGGATCTATGCTTTTGGGCCTTTCTCGGCCGATGGCTTCTGGGGCTCGGGAGCTTATCAGCAGTACGATGCGGTCTTGGCTATGTATCACGATCAGGGCTTAGCCCCTTTCAAGCTACTACACCTACACGACGGGGTCAACGTGACCGCGGGACTACCTATCATACGTACCTCGCCTGACCACGGCACGGGCTACGATATCGTGATGCAGGGCATCGCCAATGAGCAGGCACTTATGGAGTCTATCTACATGGCTATCGACCTCTACCGCCATCGCATGGCAGACGATGAGGCGCGTAGCAATGTGCTGCCTAAGCTCTACAAGAACAAACGAGGAGATAACGAGTAAATGCAAAGAGCGACAAAGGATATGGAGCGCATCAATGGACTCATAGCTCGCAAAGGGATAAGACCCATGACTGATCGCATAGCCCACGAAGTGCTGGTGCGTACAGACTTTGCCGAGGCTCACTACATGCCTATGATAGCGATGCTCATGGGCGTGGTCGCAGCCTTCACACTGATCGACCCGATCTCTCTGTGGAGCAGCATCGTTGGCACAGTAGTCATACTGCTAGCCCTGATACTCAACGAAACCGCCTACTCAGTAGAGCGACAGCGCGTCACGAGACAGACGATCCCAACGCCTAGCAAGCAGGTTGTCGTCTGGTACACAGCCACACCGATCGTCCTACAGCTGGCGCTCCTCGTCTCCTTGCCGATACGCATCAGCACTTACCCGCCAGAGGAGACAGGCGCTACGGGCATCTCGGGCTGGTGGTACGCTGCGCTAGCGCTTATCGTCGTACTCCTCTACTTCTATCAGCTACTCATCGAGTACTTCGTCAGGTACTACCAGCGTAGTATGTTTGCACAGCTGGAGGCTCATCACTACGCCCCACTCTTTGCCTACCGATACCAACGAGGCTATCAGGCGACCAGTCCTAAGGAGCCCGAGGGCCGATGGACCAGACGTGCACTCTACCGCTTACTCACGCTCTGGGAAGTGCTCCTCCCGTGGCACTACCGGCTACAATCACTACTCTATCGACATGCGCATCAGGAGGGCGTACCAGCGCAGTTTGTTCAGCAGATGCCGCAGTATAAGCGTAGCGTCGGTGTCACGCTAGGTCTGCTCAGCAACTACAACCGCTGGGTGCTCCTCGTCCTCACTTTGGCCTTCCGCTGGGAGCTCTGGTACCTAATCGTGACAGGCGTCGTCCTCTCGCTGATCACCCTAGGCGTACAGCTCTACCTAGAGTCTGAGTACCGCAAGCTTTACCAGGGACTCAGCGACAACATACAGCGGAAAGAGCAGCCAGAGTCTCCACAATAGTGCCATGAGTACGAGCAACCAGCGACTCCATATCTACAAAGCTTCGGCAGGAGCGGGCAAGACCCACACCATGACAGAAGCTTTCCTGCGCCACGTCCTGCAGTACCCCGAGAGTAGTTACCAGGAGGTCCAGGCGGTCACCTTTACCAACCTAGCTACCCGAGAGCTCAAGGAGCGTTTCTTTAAGGAGCTCGACACATTGGCGGTAGCGCCTCAAGAGTCGCCTTTCTACGATAGCTTTAATACTCATTACAGTGACGAGCAGCTATCCACAAGAGCACGCACGGCGCTCCAGTCCATACTCTTCGACTATGACGGACTACGAGTCAAGACGATCGACTCCTTCTTCCAAGACATCATCCATGCGCTAGCCATCGAACTCAAGCAGCGCCCCACGACACGCATCGAGCTCTCCACCGATCAGATACTAGGACTAGCCGTGGAGCGACTCTTTGACGAGCCATCCCCAGAAGCCCAAGAGGCGATCAAGCGCTTTCTGACCGACCAAGCCGACAAGTCGATCTACGCTCTCAAGAACGGCCTGACCCTCTTCGCCAAGCAGCTCTACAATGAGCAGATACAGGAGCTGGTCTTCAAGAATGAACAGTTGCTCAACCCCAAGACCTATCCCCTCTTTTTGAAAGCGGTCAAGGCGCAGATCGATATTGTGCGGGAGGAGATCCGCAAGCAGGTAGACGCATTCCGAAAGCAAGTCATCCCAGGCACTAAGTTCCCTGGCGGACAGCAATCCCCACTCGCTAGACTGACTGACACGACGAAGGATCAGCCGACCATCGGTGCCACAAAGTCCTATATAACCGCCACCACGTGGGATAAGTATCTGAGGCACTTCAACGTTGAGGAGGCCCTTGATGAGCGCTACACAAAGGGCTTCGAAGGCTCTCCCCTGCTTAACGCCTTCTACAAGATATTGCCCCTCCACACAAAGCTCTTTACCCTGCAGACCGCCATCAGAAAGGGGTACGACCTGCAGCTCCTCGGAGAGATACAAAGCAACGTCAGCAAGGTCTCAGAGGAGCTAAACATCACGCTCCTAGACAACGCCAAGCAACTCATTCGCACCCTCGTGGGTAGGGAGCATAGCACAGCTTTTATCTATGAGCGGATCGGTACCAAGCTCAAGCATCACATGATCGATGAGTTTCAGGACACCAGTCGCTTTCAGTACGAAAACTTCAAGCCGCTCCTCAATGAGGCTCTAGCCGCTGATGGCTCTAGCTTCATCGTAGGAGATGTCAAGCAGAGCATCTACCGCTTTCGCAATAGCGACCCGATGCTCCTGCAGAAGAGCCTGAGCAAGGACTTCTCCAACTACGAGAAGACACACAACCTAGAGTTCAACTGGCGTAGCGCTCCAGCGATTGTCTCTTTCAACAACCGCTTCTTCTCTCTCCTACCCGGCGCCTCCCAGCTCAAGCTGGATAAATCCTCCGAAAGCTACGACCTTATCGAGAACATTTACAAAGCCTCAGAGGTCCATCAAGAAGTTCCCGACAAGCACATAGACAAGGTAGGCGGAGTCTTCATCCATCAGTGGCAAGAGGCTAGCCCACAGGATCAGCTCCAGGCAAAGATCGACTACCTCCTCGAGCACGTCATCCCCTCCCTCCGAGAGCGTGGCTACAAGCTCTCCGACATCGCCATCCTGACGCCAAAGAACGACACCCTCCAGCGCATCGCTCAATCCATCATTCTGCACAACAAAGAGCACACTGAACAAGAGCCCCTCGCCTTCGTATCTCGTGAGATGCTCTCATTAGATGCTAACCCGCTCTGCCGACTCATCGTAGAGATCATGCACAGCGTGCTAGTCAATGCAGGAGCCACTGAGGAGCTCTACAGCAAGAGCTTCGAGCACCGACTAGCCACAGCGCACTATGCCGTGCTAGCGCGTAGCATCCATGACCTACCCGTCCTAGATCTCACCAGTTGCTACAGCGAGGGGCAGGGTGCCTCGCTCTACGAACTCACACTACTGATCATCGAGGCCGTGAGCCCCCTCATCACCCCCGCCGACCAGCCCTACATAGATGCACTCCTAGACACCGTACAGGACTATAGCCAGGACAACTACGTGGACCTGCAGGGCTTCCTCGAGTGGCTAGAGACCCACACCCCCAGACTATGCCTAGAGACGCAAGATGCACTGCAGCTCCTCACCATACACTCGGCCAAGGGGCTAGGCTTCCCCGTCGTCTGCCTTCTGGAGTACCAGTGGAGGCTCCTAGACCACAACGACATCATCTGGTGCGATGACAAGGAGGTGATGGACGAGCTTCACGAGCTGCTAGGTACGGATGTTGAGATACCTCCCCTACTCCCCATCTCCTCTACCAAAGAAACGCTGAGCACCTCCTTCCGCCACAGGATCGCAGCCGAGGAGGGAGCAGCCCTCCTAGATCGTATCAATACACTCTACGTAGCGATGACACGAGCCAAGAGCGAGATGCACCTAATCCTCAGTGAGAAGAAGGAGAAGTCAGGCAAGAGTGTCAACTTCGAGAGTGTCATCTCCGAGCTAGTCAAAGAGATCCACGAAACCGCCTCCAGTGCAGACTTTTGCGAATCCAAAGAAATCCCCCTCCACTACTCCGAAAGCACAACTTCCTTGGCAAAAGTTGGAGAAGTCCTGCAGTGCACCTTTTACACTCAGACAGATCCCTCCACAGCTCCGCAAACTCAGCCTACGGCAGAGCCCAGCACCGCCTCAGCGCCCCGCAGGGTCTCTGGCAGAGAGCAGACCAGCGACCTAGCCCAGCTACGCGTGCGTCGCTCCCAGAGCGTCTCCTATCAGGAGCAAGATGCCGTACGCAGAGGACTATTCCTCCACGCCTTGCTAAGTGAGATCGACTACCTAGAGCACGACGAACTACAAGATATACTCCAGGCCAAGTGCCACCAGGGGCTCCTACCCAGGGAACAGCTAGCCCCCCTCACCAAGCAGCTCGAGGGCGCACTGGCAGACCCTGCGATAGCCGAGTACTACCAGCCGAGTAGCAAGTGGCAGGTAGTCAACGAGCGGAGCGTCGTCCGCTTCACACAAGACATCAGCAGCGAGACACGCACAGCCCGCATAGAGCGTCCCGACCGCATCATGTATGATGAGGAGGCGCAGCAAGCCGTCATCATAGACTACAAGAGTGGCGATGAGGCGCAGCAGCAGACCGCTCGTCACAAGCGCCAGCTACGCAACTACCGCAAGGCGCTCCTCGCCAGTGGCTTCACGACCGTCAGCGCCTACCTCCTCTACCTCTCCAGCGACGGGCACCTAGTCGTCGAGGTAGACTGATGCCTTTATTGCCCAGGGCTGACGCATTATAACCAGCCACTTAGGAGCTGCACATAACGATAACTAGGGATGCACGGTCCGAGTATCGCTACAGAGTGGCTACCGGTCCTCTCTGATCACGCCTTCCCTCCGAAGAATGGAATTCCTACCTAGGAAATTGTCCAATTGCTACCTAGGAATTGCCCCAATTGCTACCTAGGAAATAAAAAATTCTTCGGAGGAATCAAATGAAACTTCGGAGGAATCAAAAAACAAGTCCGAAGAATTTGCCCATTTCCTAGGTAGCAAATCAGAAATATCTACGGAGGAATTTGGGAAATACCTAGGTAGGAAATCAGACAAGCTCGTTTTTTAATCATGCGTCAGTCATGGGAGGTGCGAGTGCGATGCGCTTGTTTATCCAATAAATATGTGTACCTTTGCAGGCAATAGCATTTTTACTAACTATATATGAACCACTACGAAACCGTTTTCATTTTAACTCCCGTTTTGTCTGATGCTCAGATGAAGGAAGCGGTAGATAAGTTCACATCACATCTCACCTCTGCAGGTGCTACGATTGTGAACGATGAGCACTGGGGGCTCAAGAAGCTCGCCTATCCCATCGAGAAGAAGTCTACCGGATTCTATCACTTCATAGAGTTTGACGCTGAGCCTTCAGTGATCAAGCCCTTTGAGACACTCATGAGACGTGACGAGACGGTCCTGCGCTACATCACAATCGCTCAGGACAAGTTCCATCATGCGTATGCTGAGAAGCGTCGCGCACTGAAAAGTAACCCTGTAGCAGAGAAGTAAACCATGGCAAGAACAAGAAGAGGTCGCTATAGCAGACCACTCCCCGGAGAGGTACAGCAGAAGAAGTACTGCCGCTTTAAGAAGGCTGGCATTAAGTTTGTGGACTACAAGGACCCCGAGTTCCTCAAGAAGTTCCTCAATGATCAGGGTAAGATCCTCCCTCGTCGCATCACAGGCAATAGCCTCAAGTTCCAGCGTCGCGTAGCTCAGGCTGTCAAGCGTGCTCGTCACCTAGCTCTGCTACCCTTCGTAACGGACCTTATGAAGTAATCATCACCTAGAGACCGATAAGACAATGGAAGTAATACTGAAAGAAGACATTATCAACCTAGGCTTTAAGGATGATATCGTAACTGTCAAGGATGGCTACGGACGCAACTACCTAATCCCTCAGAAGAAGGCTGTCATCGCTAGCGAGAGCGCTAAGAAAATGCTCGCTGAGGAGCTGCGCCAGAGAGCTCACAAGCTCGAGGCTATCAAACAGGAGGCACAGGCTCTCGGTCAGAAGATCGATGGCATGCACCTGGAGATCAAAGCTAAGACATCTAAGTATGGTGTCATCTTTGGCTCTGTAACGAACATACAGCTCGCTGAGGCACTCGCTGAGAAGGGCTTCGAGATCGATCGCAAGATCATTCAGATCAAGAAGGCTGTCAAGGAGGTTGGCGACTACGATGCTCAGGTACGTCTACACCGTGAGGTGATCGTGCCTATCACCTTCACCGTCATCTCGGAGAATCACGCCGTCATCGAGTCTGAGACGCCAGCTCCCGCACCTGCACCAGCTCCTGAGGCTGTTGCCGAGGAGCAGACAGAGGCTCCCGAGGCTAAGGCTGAGGAGACAGCTGAGGCTGCTGAGTAATATATTGAGACTGTTGCAAAAGTCAACAGTCTCACAATCTTGCTTGCAAGATTGTTCTGACTTTGCAGAAAGGATGAAGCGCAAGGCGCTGAGGGTGAGGCCTGAAGGGAGCATACCTCCGTATGTGACCGAAGCCGAATCCCGAAAGCAACACAGCGATTCGCCTTTATGCAACAGTCCCATATTAGAGAGCTCTGATCTAGTGGCGTAGCTTACGCTAGCACCACAGTCATTCATCCAGGCTCTCCTGAGACTACCTCATAAGTCTCAATAATATCTAAGAGAGGGTCGCTACGTATCATCTACGTGGCGACCCTCTCTGCTTGAGACTGTTGCATAAAGGCGAATCGCTGTGTTGCTTTCGGGATTCGGCTTCGGTCACATACGGAGGTATGCTCCCTTCAGACCTCACCCTCAGCGC